>Ga0247727_10006698_pt1 | contig 22485 bp, 22 predicted proteins | sample WisWelCaveWW1625_FD_202498 | JGI IMG/M metagenome (GOLD analysis project Ga0247727, IMG submission 202498) | Biofilm microbial communities from Wishing Well Cave, Virginia, United States - WW16-25 | ecosystem: Environmental > Aquatic > Deep subsurface > Groundwater > Cave microbial mat | place...
AAGCCCACTTTGCGCATGGCCAGCCGATGGCGCAGGTGGAAGGCGGCCCGGTCAATATTTGGTATTGGAAGAACAAAGACAACAAAGGCGTCGACATGAATGCCAAGGGCTTTGGCACAATCAAGGTACAGACGCACCAAGACGTGAAAGCCAAAGGCGTCTACGCCAATGGCACATGGAAAGTTGTCTTTACGCGGCCGCTTGCCACCGAGCATCCGGACGAAGATACACAGATTATGACAGGTGGGTTCATTAATATCGCCTTTGCCGTCTGGGATGGCAAGAAGGACGCAAGTGGTGAGCTGAAGGAGAAGGGGTCCCAAAAGGCGGTCACCTCTTGGTGGAATTTCCGAGCAGAGGCGCCACCGAATTATACCGGCTATTACTATGCGGCCATTGCCGTAGGCCTGGCTCTCGGATTTCAGTTCGTTCTGATCCGCAAGCTCAAGAAAGGGCATTCAGCATGAAGGCGGCTCGTCGATACGTATTGGGAATAGTGGGTGCGCTAGTCGGCATCTGGGCCATGGCCACCTTGGGTTGTGCGAACGAGCAGCAGCAGAAGGGGCATGAACTCTATGGCCACTACTGTTCGCACTGTCACGGTGAGAGCGGACGCCAGAACGAAGGATTCAATTGGTCCTCGATGCCCGATCCGAAGCCCAAAGATCTCACGAACAAGTCAGAGATGGCCACCTTGAAAGACGAAGACATCTTCAATACGATTTCACGCGACATGAAGGATACAAGTGAGGGCGGGGACGTGATCGGCGACGACGATTTTGCCGTGCCTACCATGCCGACCTTCAAGTACACCCTGTCCGAAGACGAAATTTGGGCCATTGTCGGTTATGTCCGCGGCCTCCACGGCATGAAGCTGGAGTTTAAAGTCGAGGAGCGGAAGAAAGAGCTGGCTGCGGCGCTCCAAACGGCCCAAGGCAATTTCGACCAGGCTACGAAGACGTATGAGGCGGCCGAGAAGCAAGCCAGCGATGAGGCCGAGAAGAAAAACGTCGATGTCGATGATGCAGCCTATGCCAAGGAAATGGCAGCCATGGGGCAGGCGAAAAAAGAACTCGACGTTGCGCAGGCCGCGCTGAATAATTTCTCGTCGAGACCAGGAAAAGGGACGAGCGTAGCCCGGCCCGATCTCACCGTGAAACCGGAACAGGTTGCGAAGATGGTGGAACTCGGCCAACGGCTCTATGAGAACAAGTATGGCTGCAACGGTTGCCATAGTCTCGGCGCAGATGGCGGCAAAGTCGGGCCGGCGCTCGACCGCGCAGGATTCAGATTGAACGGAACCTGGATCTATCGGTGGCTGAAAAATCCGCAGGCGATGAAGCCGGAAACCCGGATGCCGGCGCTCGGACTCAGCGATGCCGATGCCAAGGCCGTGACGATGTACCTTGGTACGTTGCGTGCGCTGCAGCCGGAGGCCCCGACCGAGAAGACTGCGGCTCCGGCCACGAAGGCTGAGGCCCCGGCCGTGAAGACGGGGAAATAAACTTAGCCAACTGCTGAAAAATTCTCTCGCAGGATAATCGTGCGAGACTGGCGTGACGAACGAGACGGACAACGGTGCGAGGTCCGAAGTTCGAGATTTTTTGAATTTCCAACCAAGAACTTCGAATCGCGCCTTTCACGCATGTCTCGCGCTTCACGCGCCACGCTTTGTGGCTGTTAGAGCAGAAATCCCGCGACCATTCCGATGAAGACCGCGGCTCCTACCCACACATGTTGCTGAAACATGTGGAGGGCCGTGGGGGCTGGCACGGCCTGCCTGAGCTGCAGGGCTTGCCTCAGACACCACACTCCAATGGCAGCGAGCGCTGCATAGTAGATCCAGCCGATGTGGGCGAGCCAGCCTGCGAGCCCCAGCAGCAGCAGCATCGCGCAGAAGACCGTGCCGACGGCGATCCACGTCGACGAACCGAACAGCAACGCCGAGGATTTCACGCCGATCCGACGATCGTCCTCCCGATCTTGAAGCGCGTAGATCGTATCGTATCCGATCGCCCAGCAGACCGTCGCAGCGAACAGACACCAGGCCGGCGCTTCGATGGTCCCCCGTGAGGCGGTCCAGGCCATAATGGTGCCCCAGCCGAAGGCGATACCCAATATGGCTTGCGGGATATGGATAGCGCGTTTCGCAAAGGGGTAGAGGCAAGCCAAGAGGATGGCGATAGGACTTAAGAGGATCGTAAGCGGGTCGAGGAGCAGCACGAGGATTCCAGCCAGCGAGAGGAAGAGACCGACGACCAGCAGGGCATGTGTAGCGCTGAGTTCACCGGACGCAAGTGGACGTACCCGCGTGCGCGTCACATGTCGATCGAAGGATCGATCCGCTAGATCGTTCAGCACGACCCCCGCGCTGCGCATCACAAAGGACCCGGTGACGAAGATAGCGCACAAGTGAAGCGGGGGCATGCCGCGCGCGGCCAAGACCAAAGACCAGAGAGTCGGGAGCATGAGCAGCCAAGTCCCAGTCTGGTTCTGGAGACGAATGAGCTGGCTGATGGCCGACCAGGAGAGCCGCCGCGGCGATGGCGATTCCGGTGCCGGCGAAAAAGACTCGGTCATGCGGGTGAACTTAGCCGAGGGGTGTGGGGCTGTCAATCGCGAGACGCGGGCGTGAAGTGCGAGACTTGCGAGAAAAGCGCGACGTGAACAGAATGGCTCACTTTCGTGTCTCGCTCGTCCCGCAAGTCTCGCCTGTCTCGCGCGGCTAGGCCGTCGAGTTGTGCTCATGGGATGCTTTTCTGTATAAGAATGATTATGCAGGTCATTGATTCAACGCGTTCTTCCTTTCTGTTTCGTGCAACCTCATGGGTTGTCGCGGGGCTGGGTGTTGCGACGTTGACGAGCTGCTCGCTCTTCTCTAGCCAAGACGACGCGACCATTGGATACTTTCTCCCCCTGACCGTCCAACTGCGTTCTGACCCCAGTATCGCCGGGGCGCAGCTCACCTATCAGGACGCTTGCGGCCAGAGACAATCCTTGCCGATCAGCTCTCCACTACAGGAAAAGCTCAACCGGAAAACAGGCCGCGTCTTTGTAAAGGTCCTGACGGATGAGACGGGGGCCTCATCGGCGCCGGATGGCTATGTCGATGCATCGTTGGGCCTGGCCCATGTCGATCTGGCTATCCCTCGAAAGGCCAACAAGAGCTATCCAGCCACGGTTACCCTGGGATTGGACTTTGCTTACACGGCTGCCGATGGGGCGGTCCTCTACAGCAAGAAGATTCAGAGCATTGGTCGTGGAGAGGTCGATGTCACTGAGGCTTCGTGTGAGGTGAAGGGTCTCGAAAAGATTGCCCAAGAGGCCATGGGTTATGTGACGGATGGTATGGCCAAGCAACTCGGGACGTCCAACATGATTATCGATGCCGCTCAAGCACGCCAGGCCGGTGGCCCCAAGGCAACCCCAATGCAGTCGGCGGTAGCCGTTCCTGTGCCGGTTCCAGTGGACGAACCGGCCACGGTGATATTCCGGGCAATCGTCCGTAACGAGAATCGCAATCAGGTGCTCCATACCGGTGAAGCCGTCGCGATCGAAGTTGAAGTCAAAAATGAAGGGCCTGGAACTGCACGGGCTGTCGAGTTGTCGGTGACCGCCACGCCGACCTTGATCGAGCGGGTCCCCAGCGTGGTATCCGTCGGCGATCTGCAGCCTGGCGAGGTGAAACGCGTGACGTTGGACGGCAAAGTCGGCACGGTCAAAGGAGCCGTGCAGGAAGAGTTGACGCTGATTTTGCAAGCCGGGTCCCCGTCGGTCCAGTTGCCGGCCGCCAAGAAATTTCTGGTGGCGATGAAGCCTGAGTCGACGACGGAGGCTGTGGCGCTGCCGGTCGATGTCGATCAGCTGCCGAAGCGGGCCAGCATACTCAAACAGCCGAAGGCCGTAGGCATTGTCATCGGTGTGGGGCGGTTTCGAGAGAGCGGCATTGCCAAGGTCAAGTACGCCGCACGAGATGCGAAGGTCATGGCCACGTACCTTACATCGATCGGAGGAATTCCTTCCGAGCGCGTGCGCACCCTCGTTGATACCCATGCCCTCAAGAGCGACCTGGCCGAGGTTTTGGAAGAGTGGCTGCCCGAACAGGTGGACCCCACCACCGTGGTCTATGTCTCGGTCACGGGCCGAGGAGTAGTTGAGGCCACCACCGGCGCAGTGTCGATGATGTTGTTCGACAGTACGGCCACGTCCGGCGCACGCCTCTACTCGCTTCGTCGGCTGCAGGAATCCTTGGCGAAATTGCCGATTCAACGGGCCGTCGTCATGCTCGATCTCTCGTTTGAACTGGCACCGGGCAAGGAGGCAGCAGACGGGATCGCCCCGCTGTGGGGACAGGAGGGTAGCGGGAAAGAGAAGATCATGTGGATGGTCGGCAACCGGGCAGTCCAGGAGGCCCATAACTATGACAAGGGCCGGCACGGGCTGTTTACCTATCAATTGCTCAAAGGCTTCGGCGGTGCAGCAGACCTCGATAAGAACGGCACCATCCTTGCCGGCGAACTCTGCGCCTATACCAAGAGGCAGGTGCTTAGGATGGCCCACGAGCAGTATGGCAACGAACAGGAGCCCCTCTGCCTCCCCGGGCCAGGCCGGGGGACATCGGTCAGGCTGCAGCCCGTTGCCCGGTTCAAATAATTAACAGGATGCTGAAGAAGTCCGCCAGCGGCGTTCTCGCATCGCTCCCAGGAACCGTGAAACGTGAGGCGTGAAACGTGAAACGAGGGTCAGCCATGGAGTTGCGGCCTTGCTTGGGACAAGGCGCGTCTCGGCGCGCCAGGGTTGGGCGGGTGAGAAGTCCGGCCTTTTTGAGCATCCTGAAACTATTTGGACATCGGCACCATATGGAGGGTTCCAACGGCGTTTTGTGTATAAATCGAGTTTATCCGCAGCCTGTTAGGATTTCAGGGCTGCGTTCCAATACCGTTCCTCCTCCGAACAGGTTGGATTCATTGACAGGTCCAAAGCCCGCTCTGTATCATGGCCGATCTTTTCGAGCGCTCGTGCCCATTCAGGTTGTCTACTCCTAGCCGGCGTAGCTCAGTTGGTAGAGCAGCGGTTTCGTAAACCGCAGGTCGTCCGTTCAATCCGGATCGCCGGCTCCACTCGTCACACCAGACAAGCTCCACGACACGTTTGGGTGCGCATTCCTGTTGGTTGAACGGACGACCTGGGGGGTTCGAAGGGGGTGTGCCCCCTTCGAGGGGATCGTACAAGGGGGCTGGCCCCCTTTGTAGGAATCGGTGAGGCAGGTTTCAGGGCCGAACCGATGACAGGTTGTTCCGTTCAATCCGGATCGCCGGCTCCATTTTTCAGCTGCTTATAAAGTCCTCGCAAGATCGAATCTGCACGTGTGCCGCACTTCCACACCACAGGGCCTATCAGGAAAGTAGCCTGGCCCACTGTCTTCGCAGGCCTCCAGTTCTCTTTGACGCAACACTACGCTGTCATGTAGTATCGACATTGTATCTACGCGATAGAATGGAGGAGAACGAAGATGAAAACCACCGCCCAAAAGTGGGGAAACAGCTTAGCCATCCGAGTGCCGAAGAGCATAGCCCAGCAAGCAGGGCTCAAAGTGAAAGATGCCTTGGATATCGAAGTGCGGAAAGGGGCGCTCGTGCTGAGACCCCACCTGCGCCGAGTCTATCGGCTGGAGGACCTGGTCAAGCGCATGACCCCACGCAACGTGCGCAAGGAACTCGACTTCGGCGGGCCTGTAGGTCGAGAGGCTCTGTGATGAGCAGGCGTTCCTATGTGCCGGACCGCGGCGACATCGTCTGGCTGCAACTTAATCCGCAAGCGGGCCACGAACAGGCCGGACATCGACCGGCCCTCGTCCTTTCACCGGCGAGCTACAATCGTCGGAGTGGGTTGATGCTGTGTTGTCCCATGACCAGCCAGAGGAAAGGCTATCCCTTCGAAGTGGTGATCGCGGCTGAAACAGATCATGACAGTGTGGTGCTTGCGGACCAAGTCAAGAGCCTCGACTGGAGAGTTCGGAAGGCGTTGAAGAAAGGGACCGCGTCGATCGACGTGATCGCGGAAACGCTGAGCAAGCTTCAGACGCTCCTGTGACAACTGGCAAGCGTTCCTCATATCTCCTTACATCACCCCATGACTACATCGATTTGTCGGAAATTCAGAATGTCCCCGACTCTCCCGCAGCCTGTTAGACTCTTCTCTCCCTGTGGGCATGCCTCGTTATCCAAAAATCGATAAACAGTTGGCCGGGTGGTCCTGGGACGTTAGTATACGGAATCATGGTAAAGCATCACATCATGACCGGTCTTGTGCTCGCCTTGGTGGCAACATGTCCGGCTCTCTCATGGGCCGAATTTGCCGCGCGAGTCGTCACCGTCCACGAGGGCGATCGATTGACCATTCGTCACGACGGCCGCAGCGAGACGATCTATCTCAAAGATATCGATTGTCCCGAACTCAAGCAGCCTTACGGGAAACAGGCGAAGCATGCGATTGCAGCCTATGTAGCCAACCGCGAAGTTGTGGTCCGGGCTCTCAAACGGGATCGGCATGGCCGGATCACCGCCGAAATTCTTCTTCAGGACGGACGCAATGTGGGACATGAGCTGGTCAAAGAAGGGCTGGCGTGGTCACGACCTGATACATCCCAAGGTCGGAGTCTTGGGGACGTGGAAGAACTGGCCAGGGCTGCGGGCAAGGGCCTGTGGTCTGAGCCCCATCCAGTGCCGCCGTGGAAGTGGAAAGCCGTGAAGAAGACCAGCCGGAAGTATTCCAATTAGCCGCGTTTCCCTCATCCCAGTTCTCTCCCAGCGTATCCACATCAGCCGTCACCACAAGATGCAACGGCCCACATCGTAGTATTGATCGACGTTGTCTCGATGCGGGCCGGCTCCTGCCTGAAGCAGAGCGCTTCAAGCAGGAGCGGAACCCGACATCGGGCTAGCTACCGGGAGTCGGGTCGGGGTTTAGAGGCAAGAGGTTCTCGGTTGGGGAACCGGTTTCCTCGGCCTTGGTCGATGCGTCGATACCGGCCATGTGCTCCTGACCGATCTTACGCATCTCCAAGTGCACCCGCCGATTCATCTGGCGGCAGACATCGCTGTTGTCGATGCAGAGCACGCCCTCTTTCCCGAGGCTGACCACCTTGATGGCCTGGTCGGACACCCCAAGGCCAATCAGGTGTTCCTTCACCGCCTCCGCCCGCATGAGCCCCAGCTTCTTATTGTAGCTTGCCGAACCCTGTTGATCCGTATAGCCCTGGACCAGCAGGCCCCAGTCCACATCCCTCTTGAGGATCTCAGCTTGCGTCGCGAGAATTGACTTGGCCTCGTCCGTGAGGCCCTTGCGGCCCACCTCGAAGTAGATGTCTGTATGGACGATGTCCCCGATCGTCGCAGAGGCTCCAGTGACCACGGTCCTGGTGAGCGGATCGCTGGTTGGGCTGGTTGCGTTCTGGTTCTTGAGCAGGGTTGAGACTTGATTGTCGGTCAGCTGGTTATTCGAGCCGTTTGCCGACGAGACCACAAGGTCTTGTGAATAGAACCAGACGGCTCCGATGGCGATGGCGAGGATCAGGACCAGCCCGCCGACCACATAGACCTCCTTCGTGCCCTTATCCGGCCCGACGATGGCAGGGGAAATGTTTCCTGACGAGACTGACGATGATGGCGTCTGCATGATAACAATCCTTCCTTTGGTAAGACGTGAATGGTGAAACGTGAAACGTTAAATGTTAAACGCGCTTCGGCCTCGGCCCTGCGTCACCTCCTTTCCGGCCGCCGTGCCTGCGCGTCGCCTTTCAGATGCTTGAGCAACCGGAGTGCCGACGTTAGGAAGGGAAGAAAGCGAACGAGAGTTAAGGAAAATTCAGGGGTTCAGAAGGTGAGGGAGGGGCGCGTTCGATGCGGGGAGATTTGAACCGGCAGGGGATGCGGGGAGGGACCCGCAAGAAAGAAGAGGGCCTGGCAGAGAGCGGTCGCGTCCTCACCTCCCAGAGCGACCCTATCGGACTCAGCCAGGCGGAAGACGTGCCTCGGCTGGCGAAGAGCGGGCAGCTTCGGCTTTGCCATGATGCGATGGATCGAGGCAGTAACTGGTCGTTTCGCTGTTGGCCGGGCGCCTTACCGGACTAGAAGAACGGCGCCACGGCACTTGGTTTGGCAATCGGTTGGCATATTGCGCCATGTCGAAAGCCTCCGTGCCCATCTCTTCCATCCGAGGCGGATAGAGAAAGAGGGTCTGATGGGGCCCCGCTCCTCCGGCGAAGTTGCTCCGCTCTCTGCCAGGCCCTTAGGGGAGGAGAAGATATGACGTGGTCGTTCGACGCGTGCAGTAAAGGGCAACCTGGCTACTCCCGTGTGGTGGAGATAGACGACCTATAGGCATGTGGATAAGCGCAGGCGGTTGCAGTAGACTTGCCCGAAACTGGCTGGTAAGCACTCCTCTTTTGGTACGGGAGTGGCAAGCGGCGTGTATACATGCGTACGGAAAATCGTAAGAAACAGCATGAGCGCTTTCTCCTCGAGCGATTCCTCGAAGCGGCCAAACTACAAGCCGAAGTAACCGAGGCGCGAGAGGCTCCTGACTTCATCATTCGATTCGAGGGTCGCTCCATCGGTGTTGAGGTCACGGAATTATTTATCTCACACGACACAGGCCGAAACTTACCGCAGGCTCAGGAGGCGCTCTCCTCAAGAATCGTTTCGCATGCTCAGCAGTTATATCAAGCGTCTGGTGCACGCCCTGCACATGTTACGGTCTGCTTTGGCCCTGGCTGTGACCTTCGGAGCTTGAACAGAGATCACACCGCCGCCAAGTTGGCTTCCTTTGTGCAGGGTCTTCAGTTGTCGGAATTGCAACGTGTTGACTGGCGCCCCGAAGAACTTGATGGCCACCTGCCGGACGAAATCTCGTTTGTCCATGCGCTCGGAGTACCGAAATCAGAAATGGCCCATTGGGGAGTCGCGCGGGCTGGTTGGGCAGCGCCGCTTTCAGCGGGCGCATTGCAGTCTAGAATCGACGAGAAAACGACACGCCTTCTCAAATACAGGAACACAGTGTCGGAAAACTGGCTCCTCGTAGTGGCTGATGGGACAAAGCCATCACAGTTGTTCGATGCAAAGGCCGAGTTTGACTCTCGGACCATCTCAAGTCCATTCTCCCGCTCGTTTTTCTACGGGCATCCTGATCGAGCAGTCATTGAGCTTGGCATTTAGCATGGGACGTTCAACCCTTCTATCGAGCGAGAACGAAAGAGGGGTACCGCGAGTGGTGGATTGAGTGAAGCAATAGACATTCGGTTGCAGCGTGCTCGTTCGTGGCTCCGCAAAGCGAGTGGGGCAGCGGTGGCCTATGACGTTGATGCTCAGTTCATCTTTTTGTGGGTTGCATTCAACGCTCTCTATGGGACTCCTCGATACCACGACCGAGGAATACCAAGGCGGTCTGAAGTCGATGACTTTACGCGCTTTCTAAGGGAGACCGAAAAACTGTCTTGTGACATCATCAAGAACTCCCTTAGGCCGTTTGAGGCAGAGATCGAAAGAATAATGAGAAGCCCCTTTCTAGATATTGAATGCTGGCGGATCTGGGATCAGGAGGGGATACGTGACCGACAGAAGCGGGTTAGTCGTGGGCGCAATGTCTATGCCGAAGGGCTTCATCTCGACCAAATCTTTCTTCGCATATACACGTTGCGAAACCAGTTGTTGCACGGCGCCGCGACCGATGGAGGGCAACGTAACCGGGATTCATTGAAGTGCGCGATACCGATCCTCCGCACAGCGGTCCAAGTTTTTGTCGAGCTTGTTGATAAGCATCGTACGAAGATTCCCGGCCTTGATCCTGTCCCGTTTCCACCCTCGTTGGGTGAGGGCGGGAAGTTCAATGTCCCCTGCCTCAAGCGTGGTGTTTAAAAGAACGAGGAGGCATATGAATGCTTGTGTGCTGCGGTGCCGCAAGTCACCAATGGGAAAAGCATGAAGTAGAGCGGCGCTGGCTTCCGCGCACTCTGAAGTGCTTTATCATTGGTGAAAATCCTGGCGACAAGACATCTCAGTACTTTTATGAAAAGCCGTTGAGCCACAGTTCAGATGGCGTCGTTGTTCGGAGAGCTCTACTTCGTGGACTACATCAGCACGGGGTTATTCAGGAGCCTACCCTCGAATCTTTTCGGGATGCTGGTTTTCTCTTCGACCACGCCATTCGTTGCCAGTTGTCCTCTGCTATTGTTAGCGCCGAGCGGCAGAAAGCAATTCGGTACGTATCGCCTCGCGTTGAGAATCCAACTCACCTTGCACCCTGGCTCACTCAAGCGGTCGTGGTCTGGGTCATGGGGCACCTTGCGAGTAACGCAGTAGCAAACGTGACCACGGAGTTTCCAAGGCTACCGCGAAAGATTTCCATGCTGCCATTTCCGGCCGAAGTTCAACTCTCATCGAGATTATTTCTTTCGGAGTACATTGCTTGGCGTAGTGAGAAAAAGGCTCCGGACCTTTGCGAGGCGTTTAAAAAATTCTCACGCGGTAGGGTTGTATTTGATGACGTCTAGACGGGAATCTGTGTCAGCAACCATTTTCAACTCGGAATCAATAAAAAGTCAGGCACGTTGAATTCCTGGACGGCGAAGAGTCAGTAAGATGAGTCTGACATTTCCTGTCGAGGCGAAGCTCAAAGACGGTTCGCCGGTTCAATTGGTGCTGGCTGACAACCAGGATATTGAGCCTCTGCGGAGCCTCTACCGGGTGATCGTCGAAGAGGGGACGTCGTACCCGCATGACCGGTTCCCGGATGAGGATGATTTCACGGACTATTGGTTTCGCGGCAAGAGCACAGTGGCGGCCTATGTGCCGGACCGGGCCCGTGCGGCGGGCATGGCCGGGGCGTTCTACCTCAAGCCGAATTGGCCGGGGCGGGCAAGACAAGTGGCGAACGCCGGCTTCATTGTCGCACCAGACTGGCGCAACAAAGGCTTGGGTTGGCTGTTGGGCGCCACTATGCTGGCCTACGCTAAGCAACTCGGCTACCGTAGCGTGATCTTCAACCTGGTGTTTTCTGAAAATGTGGCCGCGCGCCGTCTCTGGGAAAAACTCGGCTTCAAAGAACTGGGCGTGATCCCCGGCACAGTGCGAATGAACGATGGGACGTATCAGGATTCGATAATCATGTTTCGATCGTTGCTTGAAAGTTAGATTCTTTCTTTTGACGAAAGTGTTGCCGAACCAGTGTCCCGACTGAAGAGAAGTGGCGGTCAGGCAGGTTTTTGAATCGCCGTTTGCAATCGAGAAGCGCTTCGTTGGCTGTGGCGAAGGGTTCGATTACGGACATGAGGTGGCTGTGGTAGTCTATAAGCTTCAGTTCGACGGTTCTCAGATGGCTGGGATCGCCGGCGATGGCCAGTGCGGCTTTAGCCTGATCGCCATCAGCCTCGACCAGCGCTTGGAAGCAGAGGCCCTTCAATCGCTGTGTCACGGTGCTGCGATCCCAACCTAACGTTTTTGCCGCTGCCTGCATGTCGAAGCCATGCTGCCTCAGACAATTCAACACCGCTGCATCGCTGGCTGGATCAGGAAGAATCTGCGCTTGCTTGGCTCGACCAGCAGGCGATGCGGATGCGCTGTCGAGGCGTAATGATTCTTTGGTGAGCAGGGGGCCGTCGTTGAGTGCGATAGCCTGTTCCAGGCAGTGCCGAAACTCCCGCACGTTGCCCTTCCACTCCTGCTCCACCAGGACGCGAAGCGCTTCGTTCGTGAGCTTCGGCACCGGCTTGCTCATCTGACCGGCGATCTCGTTGAGACAAATATCCGCGAGGATCGGCACGTCGCCGGTGCGTTCTCGCAGCGGCGGAAGCCGGAACACGAGACCGGTCAGTCTGAAATACAGATCCTCACGGAACCAGCCCTCGGAAACCCCACGCTGCAGGTCGCGATTCGTTGCGGCTACGATACGCACATCCACCGTCGTGGGGATCGTCGCGCCAACGCGATAGAAGGACTTCTCCTGTAGGACCCGCAGTAGCTTGCTCTGGTGGTCCAAGCGCAGATCGCCGATTTCATCTAAAAAGATGGTCCCATGGTTGGCCAATTCGAAATAGCCCTTTCGATCAGCCGTGGCACCAGTGAAGCTGCCTCTTGTATGGCCGAAGAGTTCGCTTTCGAAGAGCTCAGGGGAGATGGCCGCCATGTTGACGGCGATGAAAGTCTTGCCGGTCCGTGGACTGAGCCGGTGGACCGCCCGGGCGAATAGTTCTTTCCCGGTCCCCGGTTCGCCGAGCACAAGGACCGTCAGAGGCGATTTGGCCCCTTTCTTGAGATCCCGATAGAGGCGCAAGAGGCCGGGGTCCTGGGTGATGATACCCAGCTGCCGGCATTCGTCCCGGAGGCGATCGATCTCCACATCGCCCATCGCGATGGGTTCGCTCGTGGCCGCGCGCAGAGCGTGGAGTTGCTGTTCAAGCCCTTCTAATTTCCGGCGCGCTTCATCTTCCTGCGCCTGGGCGTCGGCGAGTTGGGAGCGAAGCACGTCTGCGGATCTGGTAAGTTCTTCCTGTTGACCTGTTGATTGCGTGATGGTGGCCCGCGCGACGGCGAGATCTTCCTGCAACGTTTCTGCTCGGGTCTCGCGCAAGACTAGGGCTTCGCGCACGGCGACTGCTTCCTGCTGCAAGCGGAGCATGTCCTGTTCTAAGAGCATCAGCCGCTGATGAGCGGTAAGGTGGCTCCAAATGGTCGTGCCCACGAGCACGAACAGAGCGGCCGTCAGGGGCATGGCGAGGGGAAGCACCAAGTAAGCCGCCACGAGCGCGAGGAGAATGCATGCTCCATACGTGACAATGGCCATCCCGGCAAGGAGCAGGCTGATCGTGCCTCGGAACTGAAGCAAGAGCCAGGCGACCACCCAGGCTATGAACAGCGTCATCAACGAGTCGCTGGTTGCGGTGAGTTGGTAGAGCCGGTTGTCGGTCAGCAGCATGTTCAAGACATGGAGATGCGCTACCGAGCTGGTGACCGTCTGTCCCGTGGGCAAGAGCAAGCGTCCCTCCGCGATCGGGGTTGGAAGAAACACGACGACCTTGCCCTTGAACCACTCGGTGAGCCGATCGCGTTCATGATGCTCGATGGCGTTCCAGACGGATGAAATAGAGACCGTTGGGAAGGAATTGATTGTTCCATCGCCGACATAGTTGACCAAGAGCGAGGCCGTGTCTCCTTCTGAAATAGACGGCTTCGTCAGTGAGGTCTGTTGTTGAAATGCCTCGTACAATGCAATCCCGAAGGCTGGGACAGATTGCCGGTCACCGGTTGCCGCCACAGGCACCGTTCGTGCGACGTGATCGGAATGGGTCGTGACCAGCAGATGGCCCGCAATTGTTGAGTCCGAGGCTAGCGTCGCGTCAGAGCTCTGTCCCACGACGATAGGACCGGCGGTGCTCATGGCTTCCAGCAGCAGGGCATCGCTCGCTGCCCCGCCGAGCTGCGCCGGGCTGGCATGGTCGAGGCGATGATCGAGGCCGATCGCGAGGGCTCCGGATTCATGCGCGCTGGTCAGTAGGCGTGCGAGGATGGCCCGGTCCCATGGCCCGGTGCCGAACTCTTCTTCGCTTGCCGGATCCCGTGTGACGATGAGGAGGGATGGGCTTACTTGGATGGGCGCGCGATCGGTCAACCAGAAATCGTATGCGGCCCAGTCCAGAGCCGTGAATGTGGTTGAAGCTGCCGTCCACAGACCGAACGCCAGGACAGTCGCGAGCAACCCTATGGCACCGGCTTGGAGCCAGAAGGAGCTGAGAAATTGCCGCCACAGGCGTGAGGCATCAAACATGATTATTTCCTGCAAGCTGTTGAAACGCTATTCTGGCATTGATCCGTGAGACGTGAAATGTGAGACGTGAAACGTTTCAGAGGAAGAGGCTGGGCAGTCCTTCGTTTCACCTTTCACGTCTTACTTTTCACGGCTTTTGCTAGCGTCCCGCAATCTCGTCCAGAACCACATTCATCTCCTGCTTGGACAGCCCCTTCAGCATCGCCTTGGCTTTCTGCAAATCCGGCGTGACACCGAGGCCCTTCCCATAGATGCGTGCCAGCGTTTTTTTTGCCGGGATGAAACCATCGGCAGCGGTGGTGGCAAAACACGTCAGGATGCGCTTATCGAATTGAGCGAGGCGGGTATCGAGGCCGGTTTCATACAGGCGCGCCAGTTCGTCGTGCGCAGTCTCGCCCAGTGCAAAGGCTTCGGCAAACAGAGCCGTGATTCCGTTGGAGGCTTGGCTGTCTTTGAGCAGGGCGATGCCCAACGATTCGCTCGGGTCGTTCCTGGCTGCATCCGGGTAGCCAGCCCAGAGTTCGTCGCGATACTGTCTGAAGGCTTCGATTGTGTCTTTTCGACGGCGGTCAGACTGGTCGGGCGATAGCGCTTGGCGGCGAAGCTGTGAAAGGGATTCCGCCGCGCGCTGCTGGCCAAATTCGACGGCGTTGGTCCACCAGCGAATCGCCCGCGCCAGATTCTTTTCGACGCCCTGTCCGTTGCGATAGGCGTTCCCCATGAAGTACTGCGCTTGCGGAACCCCGCCGGTCGCCGCTTCCTCCATAAATTGCATCGCCTCCTGATGCTGATTCGTCAGCTTCAAGACTAGCGCAAGACGATAGCGGGCGTCGGGAAAGTTCGGTTGCAGCTCCACGGCTCGGCGATAGGATTGGATCGCAGCTGAGAGATTGCCCAGCGAGTACTGGACGCTGCCCAAGCTGTAATGCGCGTGTGTTAATTCAGGATCGAGCATGATGGCTTCCATCAGGGCTATAGCAGCCGCATGCCCATCCTGTTTGGCCATCAGCGTGACACCAAGTTGCAGATAGGCTCTGGCGTTGTTCGACTCGAGCTTGAGCGCCGCGCGGCATTCATCAATGGCTGCGTCGAGATCGCCGACTCGGTAGAGCCCTTGTGCCAACTTCAATCGGTCATCGGCGCTGTTCGGCGACATACGGACTGCGCTGCGCAACTCACTCAGCACCATCACCGCATCCGCTCGCTCGTGCGGCAAGAGTTCGGGGAGCTGGTGCTCATCCGGAGGCGCTGGAACAGTCGAGGCTTCAGAAGACGGCAGCGGGGACTCGTTCGGCAAGAGTTCGGGGAGCTGGTGCTCATCCGGAGGCGCTGGAACAGTCGAGGCTTCAGAAGACGGCGGCGGGGACTCGACCACTGGGGGAAGCTCGTTCTCAGGCGCTTGCGCGAACGATGAATGGATATGAAGCCCTGCAATGAAGGACGCGAACAATAGGGTCACGAACACCAATCGACGACGCATCGGAACCTGTGACCCTCCGAGTCTGTTCTCAAGGATGGACTGCATTATAGCACTGAATTGGTGAGGATGGGCTAGGTGAAACTCCTAGCCCGCAATATTCATGAGCGCTTCTGCTGCAATCGCCAATGTTCGGGCGAGAAGCGAGGGGTCAGAGGCTAGGGGCGACCAGAAGGGATGTCCTCCCTCTCGCCTCGTGCCACTTGCCCCTCGCCTGGCTTCTATCTGGAGGAGCGCAGCGACTCGTGATTCAACGGGTTTTCTGAATGGCTTGCTGCAGGCGCTGAACCGTGCTCTGAAGATCAGACCTTGAACGGAGCATGGTCTCATGCTCCACCCGCCACACTGGTTCGAGGGGGGCCGGGTCTCCGGCCAGTCGGGGAATCACATGCCAGTGGATGTGGGGGAGTTGATTGCCGAGGAGTTCATAGTTGATCTTCCTGGCCTCATAGACTTGGGCAAGGGTTTTGGCAACGAGGTTCACTTCCTCCATCAGCTGAATCCGTTCCGTGGAAGCCAGATGAAACAGCTCCGTTGCGTGGCGTTTAAAGACGACGACAGTCCAGCCGGTAAAGAATTGATCGTCGTGCAGATAGGCCTTGGAGAGACCGAGGTCAGCGATGAAATGGTCTTCTTTCGGCCAGCTGCCTTGGCAGGCGCTACACGTATTGTCCGTCATGGCTGGTTGGCCTTGCGCCATTCTTCTTCGGTAATGACGCCCTTCTTCAGAAGCAGCTGGATCAGCTTGTCCATTTGCGTTTCCGTTAGACTGAGCGGCTGGCTCGGTGGGGGCTGCGCGATTGGCTGTTGTTTGGGTTCAAAGGGCGGCCGCTTTTCCCCATACACGCGGAATGTGGGGGTGAAGACGGAGAAATAGTCTTTATACCTGATGCGGACGGTGGCGGGGAGGCTATCAGTTTGCACTCCCAAATCAGGGGCGGCCCCCACGGGGATGCGGAAGTAGGGTTTGCCGTCGTCGGTCAGGCCGTCTTGCCCCAGCACGTCAAAGTGGCTGAGGAGTGTATCGTTTTTCACGGCTTCGCGGTCTGCGCCGGCGAGGTTGGTGATCTTATCCAGGACGATAATCAGCGAATCCGCGATCAACGGATCGGGCGAGTGGTTTCTGACGCTGACGTCGTATCGATACTCGCTGGCTAAGTTGTCTTCGCTCTTCAGCGTAACGACGGCTGAAGCCTTGCCGGTCAGCTCAGTAAGTTGATCCAGCGAGGATGCCGCAAATACTGTTATCGAGGGCAGCAGCGTCAAGGCGAAGAGGAGCCCTCCGACGCTCGTCGCAGTGCGTAGATGCATTCTTGTCATCGTTTTGCCCATCTGATCTTCGCTCAACCTTGACCTCAGCCTACATCGTGTCATCGGTTCGAGCATAACAGAGATCAAGACTTTCATCGAGCACTGGCGCATAGGCTCGCCTTGACACCTCCTTTCATCGAACGATATTCTCCTCGCGTCTGTATTCAATATCCATACGCCTGTGTGCATTCCAACTCATGATGCGATCTGACCACACACGTGCCCCGCTCCTGGTTCCTCGCGCACTCCTGTCCCGGTTGATGCGTCTCTACGACTACCCGCATCCTGCTCACCGCGGGCGCATCATTCGCGGGTACGATCGGCTTCATGCGGCGCGGACTGCGCGCATGTGCGCGGCGGTGGCTACGGAGCTGGGCCATGGAGCCGAGCGGGTCCGCGAGTATCAGATCGCTTGTTTGCTGCATGACTTGGGCCGCGCCGGGCTCGATCGCCAACTCTTTGGGAAGATCTGGTCCTGGGCCAAAGCGCACGGCATTCCGACCAGACCGCGTGAATGGCGAGTCATACACCCGGAGACGACCTATGGGCGCGAAACGGAGGCTTTTCTCCGACACTATCGCCACGATCTAGAGGCTGACGGCATTGCGATGACTCCTTGGGCCAAGGAGCAGGTCGAGATGCGGCTGGGCTATTCGCGCCGACTTGCCCGTCGTCTGCGTACGGTTCGACCCGCCATCAGACAGATGGGGGTAACCTGGGCGCCTTGGATGCAGCAGGTGATGCTCTATTATTACTATCCGGAGAAGCTGGCGTCGGCTAAGCCCTGGGTCAGGCAGTTGGCGGAGATTCTTGTCGCCTGCGAGCAGTTTGAAGCCTACAGCAATCAGCGTCGTGGACGGGACTACTATGTGCGGAAGAAAGAAACGTTGGTCGATGCCTTCGCCTATTTGGAGACCTTGCAGCAAGAGGGCATTTTGAGTGGCGCGGTGATGGGGGCCTTGCGCCGGTTGACGGCACAAGGCGAGTTTGATGCAATTCTGGAGGAGGCTCGTGGCTGTGCCTTTACGCGGGACGAGCGACGAGCGCTCCGAGCGATGGAGTCATAAGATGGCGGTCAAGACAGTGTCGTTGCGTCTGACCATGCAGGGGAACACGCAGATGGAAAATATTACGAAGTCTGTGGTCGATGCCCTGGCGGGCACCGGGCTGTCGGCCGGGATCGTGACGGTGTTCGTCAAGCACACGACCGCGTCGGTAATGATCATCGAAGATGAACCGGGCATCAGGGCCGATATCGTAACATTTTGGGACCAGGCCGTGCCGACCGACCCTGCCTGGGAGCACAACACGAGGAATGCTGGTGAAAACAACGGCCACAGCCACTTGCGAGGCCAGCTGCAAGGGCCATCGGTCACTATTCCCTTCCTAGACGGGGCGATGTTGATGGGGGCCTGGCAACAGATTGTCGTCGTCGATTTCGATACCAGATCCAGGACCAGGGAGCTCATTTTCCAAATCATGGGCGAATGATTACGATGAAGAGACGAGTCGTTTCGGCGGGACTCTTGCTCATCAGCCTCTGGCCTGCCTTGTCGACAGCGGAGTGGGGCAAGCCGCTGGGCGGGAGCTACGGCGGGCCTGAAGGGAAGCCGCGCGTCGTGACTCCCTCGCCCGCCGAGTTGGGCGCGGATGAGCGGGCCACGATGGCCGTGTTCGAGCGGGCGACGAAATCCGTGGTCTTCATCGCGAATACGGCGATTCAACGGGACCCCTGGTCGTTCAATCTCTTTGAGGCCCCCCAAGGGTCCGGATCGGGTTTCGTCTGGAACAAGCAGGGGCACGTCGTCACCAATTTTCATGTCGTCTACGGGGCTAATTCGATCACCGTCACGCTGGCCGATCGGACAGAGTATAAGGCCACGCTCATCGGCGCCGACCCCGATCACGATGTGGCGGTGCTGCAGATTCGTGCGCCAGAAGAGACGCTTTCGCCCCTCACCGTCGGGTCATCGCATGATCTGCGCGTCGGACAGAAAGTATTGGCGATCGGGAATCCGTTCGGCCTCGATCACACGCTGACGACCGGCGTGGTGAGTGCGTTGGGGCGGACGATCAAGTCCTTGTCGAACCGGACGATTGAAGGGGTCATTCAGACCGATGCCGCCATCAATCCGGGAAACTCCGGTGGGCCGCTGCTGGATAGTGCCGGTCGATTGATCGCCGTGAATACGCAGATTGTAAGCCCGAGCGGGGCCTTCGCCGGAATCGGATTTGCCGTGCCGGTCGACACGGTGAATCGTATCGTCCCGGAGCTGATCAAGTACGGCAAACTCATCCGTCCGGGGCTTGGGGTTTCGCTCGTTCCCGATGCGATGGCCAAGCGGTGGGGAGTCAAGGGGCTGATTATCGGTAAGGTGTCGCGTGGCAGCGGGGCGGAGAAGGCCGGGTTGAAGAGCGCGCGCGAGACTGTCTCCGGGCGAGTGGAGTTGGGCGACATCATCACGGCGGTCGAGGGCAAGCCTGTCGAGACCCTGGATGAACTGATGGATGTGATGGAGCACCACAAAGTCAACGATCAGGTCACGGTCGAGCTCTTACGGGGGACCCACCGCGAACGTGTATCCGTGACCCTCCAAGCCGTCAATTGAGCGGCAATCCGTGAGGTTGCTATGGTAGGATCATCCATCTGTTCCGTATGGAGGACCACCGATGAGTGATCGCCGACCCGCTAAACCACAGGATCCAGAACCCAACGGGAAGACGGAGGATGCCGCGAATCCGTCGATGCGTACGGAATCCGATCCGCTTGAACTCATAGAGCAATGTCTCGCCGCATTCCCAGACAGTGACCCCCGGCAGAAGATCCTCTACAAGTTGCGCCATGCCGTAATCCTCGGGCAAGCGGCGCAGCAGCAGCGTGAGGTCGAATTCAAGAAAGTCGCCGACGTTATCGCGAAGCTCACGGCGCCGGCCAATCGGGTCGGCACCCTGCTCGAGGTGCCGGGTGAGGGGCTCGCACGAATCCTGGTGGGAGGCGCGGAGTATTATGCCAATGTCGATCCACGGGTTGAGGCTGCCGAGTTAAAGATCGGTGCTCAGATCCTGATCAACGAAGCCTACGCGGTGATTAAGATATTGGGCTATGACCGGAATGGGCCCGTGTTGAAAGTGGCGGAAGCGTTGGCAGATGGGCGGCTTCGTTTCGAGCAAGAGATGGGGCGGCAGGTCTTGATTCTCCAACGGTCGAGCGATCTTGTCGGCGTGGACCTGAAGGCAGGCGATGAGGTGCGTATCGATCCCAGCCTCCATGTGGCGATCGAGAAATTGGAAGACCGGAAAGCCAAGTCCCACTTGCTCGACGAGGTTCCCACTGTCACGTGGGAGCAGATCGGGGGGCAAACGGAGGCGATCGCGGCCATTCAGAAGGCGATCGAGTATCCCTTGCTCCATGCGGACACGTTTCAGCGCTTCAAGTTCACTCAACCGAAGGGCTTCCTGCTCTATGGCCCTCCCGGCTGCGGAAAGACCCTGATCGGACAAGCGGCAGCCGCCAGTCTCTCAAAGCTGGTGGGGGAGTCAGGCCAGGGCGCGCCCGGTGCGAAGGGGGACAAGCTGCCGGTGACTCGAGGGGCCTTCCTCCACGTCAAGGGGCCCGAGATTCTGAATATGTGGTTGGGGGAATCGGAGCGGATGGTCCGGGATCTTTTCGCCCAGGCTCGCGCTCATCGGAGCGAGGGAGCGTTGCCCTTTATTTTCATCGACGAGGCGGAATCGATTCTCGGTTCGAGACGGGCGTCTCGCTCATTCAACATCTCCAGCACCTTGGTGCCGATGTTCTGCTCCGAGATGGACGGGATTGAGTCGTTGCGCGATGTGGTGATCATTCTAGCTTCGAATCGGCCGGATTTGATCGACCCGGCCGTGCTGCGGCCAGGGCGTATCGATCGCAAAATCAAAGTGAGCCGTCCGAATCGTGACTCGGCGGCAGCGATTCTGAACGTGTATCTGACAGATGACCTGCCGCTGGACCGGCAATGGATTGACCAGCACGGCGGAGATCGGAAGAAGGCCTGTACCGACCTCATTGAGCATGCGCTCTCCGCGATCTTCTCGCGCATCGATGAGAATCGGCTCCTATCGATTCGGCTCCGAAGCGGACAGAATAAGGTGCTCTATCGAGGCGATCTGATCAGCGGTGCGATCCTGGCTTCGATCGTTCAACGGGCGAAGGAACAGGCGATCGATCGCACGATTGCGGCCGGCGGGGTTGAGCAAGGCGGCATGACCTTGGACGATCTGGTGAACTCCGTTCACGCAGAATTCCGGCAGGGTGAGATGTTGCCGCCCGATGATGCGGCGGAAGAATGGCTCAAGCTCCTCGATCACCATCCGGAGCAGGTCGTCGGAGTCTCCTCGTTCCGGAGAGGACGGCAGTCCGAAGAGAGATTGATCAACCAAATTATTTAAAGACGTGAAACGTGAGACGTAAAACGTGAAAGGTGCAGATTTCCGGTCTCAGATTTGGACGACTCCCTTCGTTTCACGTTTCACCTTTCACGTCTAACGAATTATGCGGCTATACGGCATAGAAACAGAGTATGGGATTACGAGGGAAGACCAGGATGCGGTCGATCCGGTCGTGGAGTCGATGGAACTGGTACGGGCCCATCTGACGGCCTCGTTCGAGCGGCGCTGGGACTATGGCGGTGAAGATCCGCACGAGGATGCGCGGGGGTTTCGGGTCTCAGGCCTGCAGCAAGATAAAGAAGAGGACGAGTTTGCCAAGGTCGATGCCCATCGGCCGTTTTCGTTTCATGAGATGAAGAGCGATCTGGTTCTCCCGAACGGCGCACGCTTCTATAACGATCATACGCACCCTGAATATTCCACGCCTGAATGCCGAACGCTATTAGATCTCCTGGCCCATGACCGTGCCGGCGAGCGCATTATCCAGCGGGCGGCGGAGCGCCGTAACCATGCGATCAGCGGGCCCCATGTGCAGCTCTACAAGAACAACACGGACTTTCACGGACATAGTTACGGCTGTCACGATAACTATCTCGTATCACGCTCGATTCCCTTCCCTTCGTTGACTACGGGGCTGTTGCCGTTCCTTGTCAGTCGGCAGGTCATTGCTGGAGCCGGCAAGGTCGGCGTGGAAGGTCAAGAGAGCGGGTTCGTGCCGGGCCAGTATCAGCTGTCTCAACGAGCCGACTTTATGGAGACGGACCTGAGCGTCGACACGATGCACAACCGGCCGATTCTGAATACGAGGGATGAACCGCACGCGGTTCGGGAGAAGTATCGGCGGCTCCATCTCATCGTCGGCGATGCCAACATGTGCGAGTACAGCACGGCACTGAAAGTCGGGACGACGCAGTTGGCGCTGGAATTGATCGCGCGCGGCGCTGCTCCGGTTCTTGAATTGGAACACCCAGTCACGGCGGTAAAGCAGCTCTCTCGCGATCAGAATCTGAAGGCGGCGGTTCGTCAGAAGAACGGCAGCACCATTACAGGCCTCGACATTCAAGAGCAGTACTATCTTGCGGCCGAGAAACATTTGGCAGGCGCCGACTCAGAGACCGATTGGATTCTTCGCGAATGGGCGTCCACACTGCGGCTGCTCACCGGCGATCGACGCCAACTCGTCGGGCGGCTTGATTGGGTCACCAAGCTCTGGCTGTTGGAAACCTTTATGCAGGAAGAGCGGATTGGATGGGATGATCCCTGGCTGGCGAGTTTGGATTTGGAGTACCATAATGTGAATCCGGATCGCGGGCTCTTCCTGGGGCTCGAGGCCGAGGGGAAGGCCTGGCGGATGACGTCGGAACAGGATGTCGAATCGGCATTGGTGGTTGGCCCGGCCGATACCAGAGCGGGGATTCGCGGCCTCTGCGTCAGACGGTTTTCGGATCAGA
>Ga0247727_10006699_pt1 | contig 22483 bp, 19 predicted proteins | sample WisWelCaveWW1625_FD_202498 | JGI IMG/M metagenome (GOLD analysis project Ga0247727, IMG submission 202498) | Biofilm microbial communities from Wishing Well Cave, Virginia, United States - WW16-25 | ecosystem: Environmental > Aquatic > Deep subsurface > Groundwater > Cave microbial mat | place...
CTCGTTCTCGTCGCTCGTTTGGGAAAATCAGACACGCTCACTTCGCCGTTGTTTCCGGGGTTGGAAATTCCACTCTCCGGAATTTTCGACATTTGATAGCAATTTAAAATTGAAAATTTTCAATTGCAAATTTTCAATTTTTCAGCTGTGGCTCACTCAAACTCCGTTGCCTCCCCACCGCGCAAAAGATAGTCTTCGTTGACACTCTTCAAAATCACCCTGCCAATGTCGTGCTCGTAACGCTCTTTAATCGGACGGATCACAATGCCTTCGCGCATGTGCATTTCCTTCCCGCTGATGGTTTCTTTCCCTTTTGTATGCGCCAAACATTCCGGGCCAAACGGACCGCGATATAAGACGTGCGCCATGGGGATGTCGCGTTCCGCGCAAATTTTGGCAAAGTCGTCATAATCGAGATAGCGGCCGTCGATGGACATGTCAAAGGCGAAATAAATCGGCTCGCCTTTTTGCGCGCCGTATCCCAAATCTTGCACGCCCGCGCCAAAAGTTTCACCGAAGAGCATGACGTTGCCCAGCCCCTCGATTTTTCCGAACAAATTATATTTGCGCGCCATGCGCCAGTAAAGATTTTTCTCATCTTCTTTGATTGTTTTGCCGCCGGCGCCATAACCTTTCGACGAAATCGCGCGTACGCCACTCATAAGCCCGAGCAGCGTGCAGGTGCCGTGCACTTTTTCGGTCGCGATAACTTCTTCGCCGGGCTGCAGGACGTTGGGATAGCGTTTAATATTTTCGATGTCGGTGTAGCCATGCCAGCCCTCCGGCGCGGGCGCCAACTCGCCGGCCAAGTGCACCGGAATCGGCGGAATCCATTTGACGATGCCAAGCTCGGCGGTCACGTCGTCGCCTTCTTTCCAATGCGGCCGCGCCGCGAGCGTGAGGCCTTGTGAAAGCTCGCCGCGCAGTTTCACCGCTTTGACGCGGTTTTTTTCCGCGCCGGCCAATCTTCCGGTCAATCCCATTTCAGCCAGCAAAGGCTCCGGCACGATCGACGCTTCGGGAATATACGCGACGAGGTCGCCGGTTTTGAATTCGCCTTTTTTCACCACGCAGCGATAGTCGTCCACTTTCGCCAGTTCGATGAGATCGGCGTTGGGATGCGGAAAGACTTCGATGCGGCGGACGAGAACGGCAAAGGTTGACATAAGCTATATCTCCGAATTTGTGGTTGCTTGTTGCTGGATGCTCGATGCTGGATGCTGGTTGCTGGATGCTAGTCACGACCTGCTGATGGCGGCTTTAAGCATCCAGCATCCAGCCTTAGATAGCGTTTTTAATGATTTGACAAGCATCATCAGCTTGTTCATCGGTCATGCACAACGGCGGCGCGGCGCGGGCGATGGCGCTGTGGTGTAATGTCCAGCCGATGATGAGGCCTTGCTCGCGGCAGCGTTGGACAAATTGTTGTGTGGCTTCCGGCGTTTGAAATTCAATGGCAAAAAAACAGCCGAGGCCGCGCGCCTCACGAATTATCGATGTCTTTTGAGCTAAAGCACGCAGTTCTTGCAAAAAAAAGCGGCCGAGTTTGGCGCTGCGTTCGATGAGATTTTCTTGCAGCAGAACTTCAAGCGCCGCCAAACCCGCGGCGCAGCTCAACGGATGCCCGCCGAAAGTCGTGACGTGCGCGAGCGGCGGATTTTCCGAAAGCGTTTTCATTATCTCGCACCGGCCAATGAACGCGCCGAGCGGCAGGCCGCCGCCGAGGGCTTTGGCCAAACAGACAATGTCCGGATTTGATTTCGGCCAGTGTTCGCTCGCGAAAAGCCTGCCGGTGCGACCGAAGCCGGTCATCACTTCATCAAAAATGAGCAGAGCGCCGACCTCATCACAACGCCGGCGCAAGGTTGGCAAAAACTCCGATGACGGAATTCGCACGCCGCCCTCGCCTTGTACCGGCTCGACGAGCACCGCCGCGACTTTCTCGTCAATACGCGACAGGGCCTCGAGATCATTAAACGGCAAAAATTCAAACTCCGGCAGCAGCGGCAAAAACGGTGCGCGATAAATTTCACTCGACATCGCCGAGAGCGCGCCGTAACTATCGCCGTGATAGCCGCCTTCGAAGGCGATGTATTTTTTTCGTCCGGTGAATTTGCGCGCCGTTTTCAACGCGCCTTCAATCGCCTCGGCGCCGCTGTTGCAAAAAAAGACGACGCTGTCTTCGACCGGCGTCAGCTCGGCGAGACGGCGCGCGTATTCGACCTGCGCTTCTTGCACGTATTCGCCGTAAACCATCACGTGCAAATGGCGCTCAAGCTGCCGGTGAATCGCGGCGAGCACTTTGGGATGCCGATGGCCGATATTTGCCACGCCGATGCCGGAAATAAAATCAATATAACGTTTGCCGTCGCGCGTGAAAAGATAAATTCCTTCGGCGCGCGCGATTTCCAAGCCGGGCGGCGCCGGCGAAGTCTGGCAGAGATAGCGGGAAAAATTTTGTGCGGTGACTGAACGCATCGTTTTCAATCACTGAAGATTTGTTTTTATTCTCAATCCTCGTGTCAAACGCCGCCAGGCCGGATTGATATCATCCAGCCAGCCGCAGTTCGGCGCTTGCGCCAAGCCGGCAAAACTGAAGAAAAGATGATCGAACGTTTCATCCAGCTCAGGATAATCAAAAAGTTTTTGCAATTCATCCACTGAATTTCCCCAGATCAAAATCTGCACTTTGTTTTTGTATTGATGAACGATCTCCGCCAATTCTTTGATTGAAGCCACCGGCCACACGCGCGCGAAGCGGCAGGCGACGCGTTCGTTCAAATCAAAATTCTTTGCCGCCGCAACCGTCCAATCGGTTCCGGCGCTGGTTAACAAAATTATCTTCTCACCGGCGGCGCCGCGAGCGGCCAGCGCGCCGCGCCATTGTTGAATCGAGGCGTGCTGGGCGGCGCTGCGTTTGCCGATGGGAAGTGTGACATTCATTTTCGCCATCGCCTCGGCCAGTTGAGCGCAAAAGCGATCCACTTTTTTCCAGTCATCGGTGAGCAAAATAACGGCCTGCGGCGAAAGGCAGCCCATTTGCTCGAACATGCAAAGATCATACGCCATGTGACGCATCTTCGTCTTTGCACCGACGGGATTCACCAATGTCAAGCTGAAGCGGTCGCCAAAATCGGCAAAAGTTTTTTTTTGCTGCGCAAATTTTTCAATCGTCTTGTCATCGCCAAAGGCAATGAGAGCCGGATTGTGTTGGAGCACGGTTTGGGTTAAATCGGTATTTTCGCGCGGCCAGGTCAAGGCGGCAATTCTTGCCGCCACTTCCGGATCATGACGGGCGAGTGTTTCCAAAATCGCCGGCAATAACAACGGCTCGGACGAGGCATTTTTGATCAGCGCCGGAATGCCGAGCAGCGACAAATGAATGAGCGGATGAATCGCCACGCCGGGAATATTTCCTGCGGTGATTAAAAATGCAAGCGCGGGGTATTTGACTTTACCTTCAGCGTGCTTGTCCCGCTCGCGTTTGACCGAAGCCAGCCATTTTTTTAGAATCTCTTCATCAAATACACAAAAATGGTTGTCAAGCGCCTCCTGCAACATTTTTGAACTCAAGCCGGTGACGGCGGCAAGCGCCGCCAGAACCGTTTTGGCGCCAGAAAATTTCATCGTTTGCCATTCACGCGCGACTTGGCACCAGGCTTTGACCGCGCGCGCCTGCCAGGCTTTGCTGCCTTTTCCAAATCCGAAAGCCGGCCGGCGGAAATTTTCTAAAAAAGCTTTCAACCATTCAACCGAAAGCCGCGACGATTCATACATGACGCCGCTTTGCGCGTAGCTTTCGTGCTGGCAAGGTTGCGCCATCGGCTCGGCAAAAGCGGCCGGAATAAAAAAATCACGCAGCATGGGCAATCGTTTCCGTAAGTAATGAACAGCCGCGCAGCTCGGCGCCGGCGGCGCGGCCAATCAGCTCGAGGCGATCCTGCCAGGCGCGGCCGAGATCCTCGGTTTGAATCGCCATGACGGAATCGAGGTTGGCGAGATCGACAATGCGCAACAAGCCGATTTCTCCCGCCGGCAAAATTTCGAGATGCTCCGGATCGACGGCGACGACGCGAACCCACGGCGGCGGGAAGTGCAGAGAGCATGGAGCAGAGGGCGTAGCGCCTGGCGCTTGGCGCTCCGCGCTTTGCGCTTTGCGTGCTTCAGACGATGGAATGCCGGAAAGCGAGCTGGCGTAGAATTGCGACGACAGCTCGGTCATGCCGTATTCATTGAGCAAATATTCTCGCGGCACGCCGAAGGTTTCGCCAAGCCGGTTTTTAAATTCTTCACGCTTAATTTCGACGCGACGGCCTTTGTAGCCGCCGGTATCGAGAATGCGGCTGCCGGCAGGCAATTGGAATTTTCGATTGTGCTGTTGAAAAATTTCCATACATTCAAGCAGAGCCAGCGCGGTGCCGAGAATAAAAACCGGCGCGTTTTCTTGCGAAGCTCGATCCAGCGCCTTTTGCAAGCCTTCGGCATTGACTTTTTCCGGCGAGAAAAATACCGCGCTTTTTTCATCGCCAAATTCATCGCGCAATCCGGAAAACATATAGCCGAGTGAAGAATTTGGAAAAAGCTCAAACGTCGGGCCGAGAAAAAACAGGCGCATCCTAATTGGGGATTTCGGATTGGGGATTTCGGAACGGCGCTTATCCGCAATCCGAGATCCGAAATCGGCCAGGCAATACGCCGCAAAACTTCGCAGCATCGCGGCGCGGTAGAATTTCAACGTTCGGAAATAATGCTTGCCGGCGCGCTGCTGCGTCGTGCCGCTGGTATGAAAAACCGCCGCCGCTTGTTGCGTGGGGAAACAAGCCAACGGCACTTCTTTGAAGGCGCTCGTCGTCACCGCCGGAATTTCGCGCCAACTGGTTACGTGAGCCGGGGCGATCTTCTGCTGCTGGCACAAACCGCGATAAACAGCGTTCTTTTCAAACTGATGATGAAATAATTCCACCGCCAATCTATCGAAGGCTTCGTCATCGAATGCGGCCATCGGCGCGGTTTGAATGAACGGCAAAATTTTTTTTGAAATCGGGTTTGACATTTTTTAAAGATAAGCAATTTTTTACGCAAATTCAAAGGTTAAGTAAGGATTATGTCGATCGAACGACAAAACTGTTGTCTTTTGCCGAAATATTTGTTTTATTCAGAAAAAAGTTTTCGGCTGCCGCAAGGCGTGGGTACGATGGATTCTGTCATGATGAGACGATCTCAAACAAGCGCGCTTCACACTCCGGTTAAAAATTTTCTGCTCTGCTTCTTGCTTGGCGCTGCATCGCCACATTCAGCCTTGGCTCAAACGTTTACCCAACTCGCCGGCGGCATTCCGGTCGAACGCAACGGCGAGCGCCTGGAACTGCCGTTCTTGGGCGGGCTTGATCGCTTTCTGCCGCAATTTGTTGATATCGACAGCGACGGCGATGTGGATCTTTTTATCTCGGACGCCGATGGCCAGTTGGCTTTTTGGGAAAATGCCGGTTCGCCGGCCGCGCCTAAATTTCGTTTGATTTCCGGCGCTTTTAAAAATCTCAACGTGCAGAGTTGGTTCTATCTCGTTGACATCGACGCCGACGGTGATTTCGATTTGTACCACGCCAACGCTGACAACGGCCTCGTTTTTCGCCGCAATCGCGGCTCCCCAACCCGCCCCGATTTCGTGCTTGAATCGCCGAGCGTCATGACTGCCGACAATCGGAAAATCTTCAGCCAGTTGACCAGCACGCCGGTTTTTGCCGATATCGACGCCGACGGTGATTTCGATTTTTTCACCGGCATCATCACCGGCGAGATTGCGTTCTATCAAAATATCGGCTCGGACACGACACCGGTGTTTGGATTGACCACCAACAAATGGCAGGACTTGCTCATTTTTTCATTTGGCGCGGCGCTCGGCAAAAACCAACGACACGGCGCCAATGCCATCGATTTTGCCGACATCGACGGCGACCGCGATCTCGATTTTTTTTACGGCGATCTTTTTCACCGCGGCGTCTATTTTTTTCGCAATGAGGGCGGGCCGGATAATCCGAAAGTGGCGATTACCGACACGCTTTTTCCCCGCGCGAGTCCGGTGCAAACCTTTGGTTACAATGTTCCCCGTTTTGCCGATATTGACAGCGACGGTGATATGGATTTTTTTGCCGCTGTTTTGCAGCAGAACCGGAATAATTTTATTTTCTACAAAAATTCCGGAACCGCAACGGTGCCTAATTTCCAGCCCGCGACGACGGATTTTCTCACCATGATCGACGCCGGAAGCAATAGCGCGCCGGCCTTTGCCGATATCGACGCCGACGGCGATCAGGATTTGTTCATCGGCAATTTGGACGGAGAAATCAGTTTTTATGAAAACACCGGTACGGCAACCGCGCCGGCTTTCCGCTGGGTGGCCGATAATCTGCAAAACATTCAGCCGAATCTGCATTTCTCGGCGACGCCGGCTTTCACCGACATCGACGCCGACGGCGATCTCGATCTCTTTGCCGGTTCGGCTTTTGGCCGGATCGTGTTTTATGAAAATCAAGGCTCATTACGTAATCCAAAATTTATTTTGGTTGCAGACGCATTTGAGAACATCAGCGCCGGCAGCGCCAGCGCGCCGCAGTTGGTCGATTATGATCGAGACGGCGACGCCGATCTCTTTGTCGGCTCGTCGTTCGGCGGCGCCGTGCATCTCTATGAAAACCTCGGCACTGCCGCCCAAGCGCGTTTTCAGTTGAAAAAAATAATCCGGCACGCCTTCAACGTCGAGGACGGCATTCCGTTTCTCCACGATTGGAGCGGCGACGGTAGTTTGGATCTTTTCGTCGGCGAGCGCAACGGCGCGATTCTGTATTATCGCGGTGTTGCTGCTGATTCATTTTTGTTTGTGCAAAAAGATTTCGCCGGCATCGACGCTGGCTTTTATGCGGCGCCGGCCTTTGTGGATATAAACGGCGATCGCCGCATCGATTTGTTTGTCGGGGAAGGCGATGGCGGTATCAATTTTTTCCAGGGCGCCGGCAGTTCAGCGGTCGACAATCCGATGGCGCCGCCCATTTCATTCGCGCTGCAGGCTTATCCCAATCCGTTTCGCGAGCGGCTGAACATCTCGCTGCGAACCGTTGGCGCGATAACAGAACCGCCGCGGGTGAGTATTTATAATCTTGCCGGCGCGCCTCTGGCCGAGCTTGAAATGAGATCGACACACAATGGAATTTGGCGGCAAGCCTGGACGCCGGAAAAAGTCAATCTTGCTTCCGGCGTTTATTTTTTGCGCGTTCATTTCGGAAAAACGCAAATAACCCAAAAAATCTTGTTCATTCAATAAAGGAATCCGTATGTCGCAATGCCTTCGCGGTGTCACGCTCTCGATTGTGTTCATGTTGAAGCAGGCTGCATGGGCTCAGTCCGGCTCATCTTCTCAATCCGAAAATTTTTTCAAGGATGCTTCGCACGTGAACGGAGAGCCGCAAACGGCGGTCGTTCTGACCGGCGGGCTTTACGTCATCGGTTGGGTCGCCGGCAGCGAATGGCTGCGCGAATCATGCGTCATCGCCTCGGCTTCGTTATTATCGAGCGGGATTATTCAATCCACCACCAAATATGTTGCAGGCCGCGCCCGCCCGCATCTCGGGCTCGGCCACGATGTCTTCGACCCATTTCGCGGTGAGGAGAGTTATTACTCGTTTTTTTCCGGGCACACCATGGCGGCGATGACGATGTCGCACGCCTTTGCCAAACGCATTGATCATCCACCGGCCAAAGTTTTGCTCTACAGCCTCGGCGCGATCGGCGGTTTGGCGCGGATGTATAATCACGATCATTGGCTGACCGACGTCGTTCTCGGCAATGCCATCGCGATGACGAGCGTCAATTCGGTTTCAAAATGGCTGGAAGCAAAGAAAAATGGAAAGGAGATGGGCGGGCTGCAATGGCGAATGACGCCGAGGGGCCGCGGTTTGAGGTTGAGCCTGACCTGGTAGTTTTGCAAAGATTTCATTTGTAACGGACTAGCGAGGTTTTCAGACAAGCAGAAAACTGCGCCGCTTCACGCCAGCCTTTATCTGACAGGATAAACAGGATCAACTGGATTGAATTTTAATCCTGTCAATCCTGTTTATCCAGCCAGAAAAAGTTAGAATTCTTTTCTAACTTTCGGCCAATGGCTTAATGCGGCACGGCTCGAGGCGGGCGTTTATTTTTTGTCTTGAGGGAAAAAGCCGCCGGCGGCGCGTTGATTTTGTCGCGCAGCTTGTGGCCGTTTTTGCGCAGGCTGATCCACGAGGCCAAAATCGAAATGGCGAGCACGACGCCGATAAAGGCCAGCGAGAAGCCGATGGAAATTTTGTACAAATCGACGATCAGCATTTTAACCGCGACAAACGCCAAAATGATGATGATGCCGGGTTTTAAATATTCAAACAGGCGGGCCATTTCCGCCAGGACAAAATACAGCGCCCGCAGGCCGAGAATGGCGAAAATATTCGAGGTGTAAATGACGAAGGGATCGGTGGTGACCGCGAAAATCGCCGGGATGGAATCGAGCGCGAAGATCAGATCCGAGCTTTCAACGACGACCAGAACCATCAGCAGAGGCGTGGCAAAGAATCCCCTGCCGTTTTTTCGCATGAAAAATTTTTCGCCATGATAGCGCTTGGTGACCGGCATCAGACGCCGCAACAGTTTCAACGCCAGGCTTTTGCTCGGATCGAATTGCTCGTCGCCCTGCAGCATCATTTTGATCACGGTGATCAGCAGCAGCACGCCGAAGACATACGTCATCCAGTGAAAGCGCGTGATCAACGTCACGCCGGCGGCGATCAACAACGCGCGCATGATGATAGCGCCGAGGATCCCCCATTTTAACACGCGCGGCTGCTGCAACGGTGAAACTTTGAAATAAGCAAAGATCATGATAAAAACGAAGATGTTATCCATGCTCAGCGATTTTTCAATCAGATATCCCGCAAGATACTGCATCGCCTTCGCTTTCCCCTCAAAATAAAAAATCGCCACCGCAAAAAGCAAGGCGGAAACGATCCAGACTATGGACCACACCGTTGCTTCTTTCATCGACAGTACGTGGGCTTTGCGATTCAGCACACCCAAATCGAGCAGCAGCATCGCGGTGATAAAGACGCCGAAAACAGCCCAGAGAATCCATTCGTTCAAAATCTTATCCTCGTTAATTTAAAACGTAAAAAGTAAAACGTAAGAAGTCGTTAGTCCGTTATTAGTCAAATCTGTGCAAAAGAAGCAAAGATTTTTAGGAGAGGTTGAATTTTCTCCTGTATTCATAATGGTTTTATGCAACTTTTAAAAATCTCCAACTTTTTAAATTTTCATTTAAAAGCATTCACGCAAAGACGCAAAGCCGCCAAGGTTGCGTAAACAAAAGTAAAAGAAAAAAACTTTGCGGTAACTTTGCGTCTCCGCGTCTTTGCGTGCGCTTTTGCTTTTTGGTTCCGGCTCGGGTTGGGCTTTACCCGCCATATTCATCCCAGCTTTTGATCTGCAAATCTTCCACAGCTTTGGAAACGATGGTTTCGGCAAATCGTTTCGCCAGATGCAGCTCGGTAATTAGGGGAATGGCAAAATCGACGGCTTTGCGGCGAATGATATAGTCGTTGGTCAATTCTTCTTCCTGATAATTTTTTGGAATGTTGATGACGAGATCGATTTTGCGTTCGGCGAGATATTCCACGACATTCGGACTTTCCTTTTCCGTCGGCCAATTCAACACCTCGGCGGCGATGCCGTATTGCCGCATAAATTCGGCGGTGCCGCGCGTCGCATAAAGCCGGATGCCGGAATTTTGCAAGGCCTTGGCGCTGGCGATAAATTCGGCCTTGCCTTCGAGCGGGCCGGTGGAGAGCAAAACGCTGCGAATCGGCAGTTTGTAGCCGACCGACAACATGGCTTTGAGAAACGCTTCGCCAAAATCGTCGCCGAGACAGCCGACTTCGCCGGTGGAGCTCATCTCTACACCAAGTGTAGGATCAGCGCCCTGCAAACGCGTAAACGAAAACTGCGGCGCTTTCACGCCGACATATTCGAGCTCCATGAATGAACGATCGATTTTCTGCACGGGCGCGCCCATAATCACGCGTGTGGCCAGGTCGATGAAATTGACGCGATAGACTTTGGAAACAAACGGAAAACTCCGCGAGGCGCGCAGATTGCACTCGATCACTTTCACGTCATTGTCGCGCGCGATGAATTGAATATTGAACGGGCCGCTGATTTCCAGCGCGGCGGCAATCTTTTTCGAGATGAGACGAACGCGGCGAATCGTTTCGAGCGGCGCAAACTGCGGCGGCAGCACCAGCGTTGCATCGCCGGAATGCACGCCGGCGTTTTCCACGTGCTCGCAAATGGCATAAACCAGCACCTCGCCGTTTTGCGCCACGCCGTCAAATTCAATTTCTTTGGCGTTCTCAATAAATTTGCTGATCACCACCGGATGCTCGGTGGAAATCGCCGCGGCTTTTTCCAAAAATTTTGCCAGTTCTTGATCATTTACCGCGACGCTCATCGCGGAGCCGCTCAACACATACGACGGGCGCACGAGCACCGGATAATCAACTTTTTGCGCAAACGCCTTCGCTTCGGCAATCGAACTCAACTCCTGCCAGACCGGTTGATCGATGTCAAGCTCGTCCAGCAGCGACGAAAATTTGTGGCGATCTTCGGCGCGGTCGATCATTTCCGGCGAGGTGCCGAGAATTTTCATGCCGGCCTGATGCAGCTTCAGCGCCAGATTGTTCGGCGTTTGTCCGCCCATCGCAATGATGAGGCCGAGCGCTTTTTCTTTCTCATAAATTTCGGCAATCGTCTCGAAGCTCAGCTCTTCAAAATAAAGCCGGTCACACTCGTCGTAATCCGTGCTCACCGTTTCCGGATTGTAGTTGATCATGATGGTGTTGTAGCCGAGCTTCTTCAGCGCCATCACTGCGTTGACGCAGCACCAATCAAACTCCACCGAGCTGCCGATGCGATACACACCGGAGCCGAGCACGATCACGGTTTTCTTCTCGCTGGCGGTGAGATCATCAGCGCTGCCGTTATACGTGAGATAAAGAAAATTCGTCTGCGCCGGATATTCCGCCGCGAGCGTGTCAATCTGCTTGACCACCGGCGCGAGGCCGTAATTGCGGCGCATCGCGTGTACGTCCGCTTCATCGGTGCCGAGAATCTTCGCAATCTGCCCGTCGGAAAAGCCGAATTTTTTCGCTTCGTGCAAAATGCCGCGCGGACAAACCCCGTTGGCATAAACTTGCAGTTTCGTCGCAATGTCTAAAACGTTTTTGATTTTATACAAAAACCATTTGTCGATATCCGTCAACTCGTGAATGCGCTCAATCGAATAACCCGCTTGCATCGCCAGCGGCAGCGCAAAGACGCGCTCGTCCGTCGGATTTTGCAATTCGCTTTGGAGATTGCCGAATTTGAGATGATCGTTGCCGATCAAGCCGTGTACGCCGATTTCCAACATGCGCAGCGCTTTTTGCAACGCTTCCTCGAAATTGCGGCCAATCGCCATCACTTCGCCGACGGATTTCATGCCGGAACCGATTCGTTTGGAAACGTTGCGAAATTTCTTCAAATCCCAGCGCGGAATTTTGACGACGACGTAATCGAGCGCCGGCTCGAAGCAGGCCATCGTGGTTTGCGTGATCTGATTTTTGAGATCGACGAGACTGTGGCCGAGCGCCAGTTTCGCGGCGATAAACGCAAGCGGATAGCCGGTGGCTTTTGAGGCGAGCGCCGAGCTGCGCGAGAGCCGCGCGTTGACTTCGATGACGCGATAATCTTCGGATTTGGGATCGAGCGCGTATTGAATGTTGCACTCGCCGACGATGCCGAGATGGCGAATGACGCGAATCGCCAGCTCGCGCAGCTTGTGATACTCGTTATTGCTCAACGTTTGGCTGGGCGCAACGACGATGCTCTCACCGGTGTGAATGCCGAGCGGATCAAAATTTTCCATGTTGCACACGGTGATGCAATTATCGTAGCTGTCGCGCACGACTTCGTATTCGATTTCTTTCCAGCCTTTGAGATATTCTTCAACGAGAATCTGGTTGGTGTACGCAAACGCTTTGTCCGCCAGCTCGCTGACCTCCTGCTCGTTGGTGCACAAACCGGAGCCGAGTCCGCCGAGCGCGTAGGCAATGCGAATCATCACCGGAAAGCCGATTTCCCGCGCAACGCGAATGGCCTCGGCGCGCGAAGTGACGGCCACACTGCGCGGCACCTTGACGCCAATCTCGCGCAGCTTGTCGGCGAAAATCTGGCGATCTTCCGTCGCTTCAATCGCGGAAATCGGCGTGCCGAGCACTTGGAGATTGTATTTCTCGAAGACGCCGCTCTTCGCCAACGCGAGTCCGCAGTTCAACGCCGTCTGTCCGCCGAATCCCAGCAAAATGCCATCCGGCTTTTCTTTTTGAATGATCTTCTCGACGAAATACGGATTGACCGGTAGAAAATAAACTTTATCGGCGAGATGCTCGGAAGTTTGTATCGTCGCGATGTTCGGATTGATCAGAATCGTCGCAATATTTTCCTGCTTCAGCGCCTTGATCGCCTGACTGCCGGAGTAATCAAACTCACCGGCCTCGCCGATCTTGAGGGCAGAACTGCCGAGGAGGATAATCTTTTGAGGGGATTTTTGCATGAATCAAAAATTGTTACTTTGAATGACCAAGAGAAGAAAAACAATCAACGGATATAAAAACTCTTTTAAATATCATCAGGCTTTGTCTAAAAATCTCAGAGGCCATCAACGACGACGGTATCCTTTGGCAATAATGCGGCCATTGAGTTCTTGGATTTCACTTGTAAATTTAGCGTGATCTAACTCAGCAAGTTCGGGTATTTTATCCAAAGCAGATGCTTTCATTGCGACTTGCGTCGGCAAACGAACAAATTCCTTATCATTTATTAGTTTTTTTAATTTCCCAATAAGTTCTTTCTCTTTCGCGCGACGTTCTTCTCCTAACTTTTTTCGACTCTCCTCCACTTTTTGCATTATCTTGTATTCATCTTCTTCTATTTTCCCAATTGCTTCCTCACGCAGTTTTACAAAATCATTCCACCAAGATTCATAGAGATAGTGCTCTAAACCGTTATTTCCTGATCGTAATGACAGTTTAAAAACGCACTCCTTACCGATATACTTTTTGTATTCGCTTATTGAAGACAATACAGTTGGTAAATATATTTCTTCTAAATGTTCGTCATCGTCATCAATTTCGCTATTAAAATTCTCCTCAGTATCCTCATCAAAATCTTCTTCATCGTGAGAGCTACCATCAACTTCGTATATAAAATCTGAATCTTGTAAGACTCTTGCAAATACAAAAACAACTTTAGTATCCAAGGCCTTCGCTGCTCTTACAAATTCTTCAAAGTCACCGATAAATGGCAATCCTTCACTTTCATCTTTTTCTGTGCTACCTTCAACGCGAATTGAAAATAGATCACATGAACTTATCTTTTCAACAAGCTCTTGAGAATTCATTTTCGACTCCTTCTCGTATACAATTCCTGCACATTGCTTCACGAAGCCAATGCGACCCTACCATGAATTAGTACTCACTAACATCTCTAATTATCAACTTATATCAAGTTCACAAACTCATCAAACAAAAACGCTGTATCCACCGGGCCGGGCGAAGCTTCGGGATGGAATTGCACGCCCATGAAAGGCTTGGAGCGGTGGCGAATGCCTTCATTACTTTATCCCTACATCAAATTAAAAATTACGGTGTTTTAGGCAGGTTTAAATCCCCATTTATCAACAGGGTCCTTTTGAGTCCTACTTCAGCAATCAACTGTTGCGCATTCTGAAATTGGGGCAGAGCTTCTTTTTCAGATGGAATAACGAAATCATCGTAATCAAAATCCTGTCTTGAGTCAAATGCGGTATGGGCAATTTCACTGAAGCGTTTATCGAAAATTTTTGTCTTGACAAAGTATTGGTCAAATAGCGCCAATGTGCCTGAGTGTTTCTTGCTCTCCAGCTTTATTAAACTCAACAATGAACGAATGGCGTTGAATATGGCGTAATAAGAGCGATTTATGCTGCCATCGTACATCTGATTATTCAATAGAAATTCTGCTTGCTTCAACAAGCTCTTAGCTTTTTGAAAGCGATGCTCTGACAAATCAAGCTCTTTTTGTTCTAACATAATCGCACACTGTCGCGCTGAATTTCCTGATAAAACAAGGTTTGGTAAAACTCATTCTGTCCCCAGATTCTTAAATCTTTGATGATCGGTGAAATACAAACGCCATGGCTGAGGGAGTACTTTGACGATAGCTTGCTTAATTCCTTGCGCAGTTCATAATCGAAATGCTTAACAATGATGAGAATATCAACGTCCGAAAATTCCTCGGCTTCGTTGCGAGCCATGGAGCCAAATAAGTATTCTGCAACCAAGTTATCGCGTAATATTATTTTGGTCTCATCTGAGAAACTTTTGATGATATTTTCAATCGTCTGATTCATTGCAACTTTGCTTCCTTAATTTGAACCATCGTTGCTTCGAAGATTATTCGATTTAAAGTTAAGGTCAAGTATGTCTAAAATCAACAAAAAAATATTTGGGCGGAGAGCAAGGAGCGGAGGGCAAAGAGCATGGCGTAACTTGCGCTTTCCACGCTGAAACGCTATGCCTCAGCCCTCTGCTCTAAGCCCTCAGCTTCTCCACAAACTCATCAAACAAAAATGCCGTATCCACCGGGCCGGGTGAGGCTTCGGGATGGAATTGCACGCCCATAAACGGTTTGGAGCGGTGGCGGATGCCTTCGTTGGTGCCGTCGTTCGCGTTGAAAAACCACGGCTGCCAATCCGGCGGCAGGGTTTCTTTGTTGACGGCGGCGGTACAACGCTCAAAATCAGCGACGTTGTGGGGTGGGCAGTCGTAAGTCTATCCGATTGCCACGCGCAATCTCCTTCCCAGCGCTTCGGCATATTTATTCAGCGTTGAAAGGCGAATATCCTCCGCATGATTTTCAATGCGCGAGATGGCGGATTTCTTGGTTTTTAGCTTTTGCGCCAACACTTCCTGTGTAATTCCCATTTCTTCTCTGGCTTGGCGCAGCAGGTAGCCGATTTTAAAGTTTTCATATCCGACTTCAAAAGTTCTTGCAAACGCGCGGCTTCTCTTCTTGCGTTTTGCGATGTATTTTTCCAAATCGTCCATTCTGGAGAAATCCAACATGTCACTCCTACGGAGTTCAGAAATCATGAGGGTCAAATTTTCTATAAACATTTCACTCCTAACGGAGTTGACGGGCAGAAATCAACCATACAATCCAGAATCCACCAAACGCCGACGTTCCGTGATATGATCTTCGTCGTTCAGGCGTAAAAGTTTGATCGTCACTCTTGCTTCAGCGGTGAGGGCCCGAATTGTTGCGCCTTCGAGCACAAAATGATCTGACCACTTATGAAGACGTGGATTGAACAATGGAACGAGTTGACCGGTCACCGGATCAAACGCGCCAACGTTGGGGCCTTTGTAACGATTACACCGCAAACACGCCAACGCCAGATTATTCTCCTCGGTTTTACCCTCATGCTGACGAGGAATAAGATGATCCGGTTCATGTTTGTGCAATGCGGCCCATTGCGGCAACAAACAATACTCGCAACGGTTGCCGGCGCGGTCGATAACCAACCGCCGCAAATATTCGGGAACTTCTGACCGCATTAAGCTCCCCGTTGTACCTGTTTGGCAAGCTGAGCTTTTAGTTTGATGATGGTATGCTCAATTTTATGCAATTCATCAAGCTCTTGCTGTTCTTCTTCGCCTAAAAGTCCGGCTGCATTCAAAGCCAGCAGACGCCGTAGTCTGTCCTGCGCGCGTTCTGAAACATGGTAATCCAAAACTTGCTGTGGAGAAGGGTTGGCCGCGAAAAGCTGAATCATTTCGGTCGCCGTTTCCGTTGCCAACGTTTTGAAGCCGACCAAGCTGAGCTCAAGTATCGCCGGCAACCAATATTGAATCGGCTGAATCTTGTTCGCCAACTCTTCCGGCACTTGCATCGTTATTTGAACCATATTTGCCTCAAAGCTTATTCGATTTACAAGGTAACGCTAAGGTCGTCCATAATCAACAAAAATTTACTGGTTGCTAGTGGCTGGTTGCTCGTTGCTTGTTGCTGGTCACGAGCAACAAGCTACAAGAAACCAGCTACAAGAAACGCACAAACTCATCAAACAAAAACGCCGTATCTACCGGGCCGGGAGAAGCTTCGGGATGAAATTGCACGCCCATAAACGGTTTCGCGCGGTGGCGAATGCCTTCGTTGGTGCCGTCGTTGGCGTTGAAGAACCACGGTTGCCAATCCGGCGGCAGGGTTTCTTCGTTAACGGCGTAACCGTGATTTTGCGAGGTGATGAAACAGCGTTTGCTGCCGACCAACACGCACGGTTGATTTTGACCACGATGGCCGTATTTGAGTTTGTACGTTTCGGCGCCGGCGGCGAGCGCCAAAATTTGGCTGCCGAGGCAAATGCCAAACACCGGCGCATTTTTTTCGAGCAGACGGCGCACGGTTTTGACCGTCGCTTCGCAGGTTTTCGGATCACCGGGGCCGTTGGAGAGCACGACGCCGTCGAAGCGTTCATTTTCTAATGGCCAATCCCACGGCACCGCCGTCACCGACAAGCCGCGCTGCACGAGAGAGCGAATGATGTTATTCTTGCAGCCGCAATCGATCACGGCCACATGCTTTTTGTCCCGCTTTTCGGGACTCCGTAAAGCGGAGCCGTCGCCGTAGTGAATCGGGCGTTCAATGCTCACCTGCGCGACGAGATTGACGCGGTTCGGATCATAAAACTCGACGTCGTGATTTTCATAAATCACTTTGCCCAACATGCTGCCGGCGTCGCGCAGCTTCTGCGTCAGCAGCCGCGTATCGATTCCGGCAATGCCGGGAATTTTCTGCGCTTGCAGCCAACGATCCAACGAGACGCTGCTGCTCCAATGGCTGAAATTGGCGGAATATTCTGCGACGATCAGCGCGGAGATTTGAATTTGATTCGACTCGAAGAAACTGCTGATGCCGCCCATCGAGCGTTCACTCGGCACGCCGTAGTTGCCGATGAGCGGATACGTCAAAACCAGAATTTGGCCTTTGTAGGAGGGATCGGTGAAACATTCGGGATAGCCCACCATGCCGGTGTTGAACACCACTTCGCCCGCCACCGAGCCGGTCCAACCGAAGGCTTTGCCTGAGAATGTGGTTCCGTCTTCGAGAATAAGTTTGGCGTTCATTAAAGTTGCGTTAATACTTCCCTCGTACTCTTTCTCATACTCCTACTCTTACTCGCCGTCAAAAGCTTTCAATAGGAGTAAAAGTTTTAGAAAAGGGTATAAATAAACGGCGCCAGCGCCGAGCCTTGCGTCAAAACAATCAGCAGGCTGAGCATGAGCATGACGAAAACGATCGGGGCCAGCCACCATTTTTTGCGCACGCGCATGAAATGCCAAAATTCGCTGATGATTGAAAGCTTACCCATTGGAAATATCCTTTCAAACTGTTCTGCCAACGACCGGCGGTTGAATGATGAAATTCAACGCGACGGTTTTGCCAATTAAACCTCAAAACGACTTTCGCTCTCCGGCGTCTTTTCCTGGCCGGCCGTTTATGGCCGTTCAAATGTAATCAAAAAGGCGATAATAATCAAGAGTGCAGTTGTTTTCGCATGTTTTTTCCTGATCGTCAAACTTTCCGGGCCTGAGGAAATCCGGAGGGCAAAGTCGCTCACAGACATGTTGCCGATTACAATTGATTTTTATCAACAGGCCAAACGATTTGCGGAAAGAAATCTCCGTGTTAAATGATGCCATGAAACAACAAAAAAACTTTCAGACTGCGTCCGTAGGCTACGCCCGCAGGAAATTGTATTCTAATTTTTTGGCGCTTAATCACCTTTTTGTACCTCTCCGTGCTTTGCGTTTGTACGCATAGGAGCATTTTCGTTGGATATCATTCGCGTTTCAATCCAAAAATCGTCTGGCATGGGCGTTGCCTAATTTAAACGTGACGTCAGTTGTAGATCGTCTCAGCGCTCCGGAGCATGAACTCACAACCGCTTGCAAAACTCCGAAAATGAGTGCGCGAGCATAAACATACATGGATCTAAAATCTATTCAAGGAGAAATCATGAAGTTCCCCAAATTTGTCAGCCTGTTGTTTCTCGCGTTCGCTGCCTTTTTGATGACGGCGTGTGACAAGAACAGTCCGCTTTCGCCGCAAAATGATCTGAATGCGACCGAAGACGCGGCAGAATCCATTGCCAGCGGCATCGGCTCCGAAAACGGCGGCGCAATGGATCAATTGAGTGATGTGGTCGAACTGGCCAGCATGAAAGGCATTCAAGAGCAATCGAGCTCCTTGCTCGGCAAGTACGCCAGCGAGACCGAGATCGCGAAGATCGACACGAGTTACGATCCGGCGACCGGCACCTGGACGCTGAAATTGCAGCGCGAGCGCGGCAATCCCAACGGCGTGCCGTATGCGCAGATCAGCCGCACGTATACGTATCAATATTTGAACAAAAATGGCCAGCCGCAGAAGTACTACATCGTCGGCGCGGATACCGCCTACACGATCAAGTTCAACATTGTCGAAGGCACGGGCATCCATCGCACGCGGCGCTTGTCGCAGAAGCTGACCGGCTTGAGCGGCAATTTCACCGCGACCGGCGTGAACACGCGATTGATCACGATCAACGGCAGCTATCAACGCTCCGCCGTTGATACCATCACCACGCGCGAGGCCGTGCGCACGCTGGATCACACGCTGAAGCTGACGTTTACCGACGTGCAGGGTCCGGCCGGCAAGCGGTCCGATTTGTCCCGCAAATTCACCGGCACGATCAGCGGCGCCTACACCGCCTTCGCGACCTTCCAGCGCGGCGAGTCGTACAGCGAGAAAAACATCAACCGCGAATTTACCGTCGTGTTGGGCGACGGCGAGTCCACCATCCACATCCGCGGCCTCAAGTTCGCCGGCGACCTGCTGCTCGGCGAGCTGAAGCGGCTGGTCCGGTAAGCCGGCCGAGTCCGCTGATTAAAATTCCAACCTCTCGCTCCCAGGCCTATGCCGTACATGAGGTACGGTATAGGCCTTTTGTTTTTCAAACCTGCCCCATCTTCTTTCTCACCAACAAATTGTTAATAAATATTTCTATCCTCTTTTGCCACTAAATCACCTCCCCACCAAAATAAACGGCGCCCAGTAATACGGCCTGGCATATTCGGGATGGCGGCGGATCATTTGCAATTTCGCCTCGCGCAGCGCTTCCGGCTTGCTCATGCCGCCGAGCATCTTGTCGTAAAAATCCACCATCAAATCCGCAGTCGTCGCGTCGCTCACTTGCCACAATGAAACGAGCAGATTCGACGCGCCCGCGTAGAGAAAGCCGCGCGTCAAGCCGATGATGCCTTCGCCTTTTGCAACTTGTCCGAGTCCCGTTTCGCAGGCGCTCAACACCACGAGATCGGCGTTCAAATTCAAATTGTAAATCTCGCCCAGGTGCAGAATGCCGTCTTCTTTGGAAGTCGAATCTTCCGGCGATAAAATCAAGCCGGAGAGTTTGGGATTTTTCTCATTGACCAGGCCGTGCGTGGCAAAGTGCAGAATGCGATAATCTCCCAAAGCGCCCGCTTTGAGAGTGGTCTCATTGGCTTCACGTTCCAAATACACTTTTGCTTTATTGCCAAACCAGCGCTCGAAAAGATTATACGAATTATTAAAACGCTCCCCAATGCCGGTGACTTCTTTTTTAGTTGACGGCAAATAACCGCGGAGGCGAGTGGCAGAAGCAGTGGCAGTTTGAGAAGAATCCAGCGCGAAATTTTCTTTGAAGAAATCGCCGCCGCGCGTGCCGGCGGGCAGGCCGTTTGGGAACACCGGCGCAAAGGCGAGATAGTCACGCGGCGTTGCCCGATTTTTCTTTTGCAATTCCTGTTGCAACAGCGTGGCGGAATAGGCGTAGCTGATGGCGTGCTCGTTCACCAAGTACGGCAATTTTGCATAATCTTGCGACTCGTCCTCGGCAACTTGCTCCGTGAGCAAGGCTTCGAATGGAATTCCGCTCAACGCGCCGTCCGGAATGAGAATCAGATTTTTCTGCTTGAGCTTGTCCGCGATCGGCGCCAGCAGCAATTGATAAAGCCGATGGGCCGACGACGCATATTTGGCAAAATCCTGCTTGATGATTCCCTCGTGTAGTTGGGCGATATGCTGCTCAAACGCAGAATCTTTGGCGACGGTCGTGAGATCGAAGGTGCGTGGCGTAAAGGTAAAAATAAATAGCGTGTCACTGCCGGTCACGTACTCCACTAGCGCGGTGTTTTCATCTAGTATCTGCTGCACTTCTGGCACCGAAGCGGTTTTAGTCTGATATTTGAGAGCGTAATAATCCGGATATTCCTGCTCAAAGCGTTGCAGCAGCGCGTCGTAAGCCTGCTTCAAATCAAACACCTTATCCTGCCACAACGCGATTTGAGCGCTGTCGCCGTCTGTGCCCTTAAGCTTTTCTTCCGTAAGGTGCTGGTCATAGAACCCCAGATCGATGCGCAATTGCCGCTCGCGTTGCAGCAAGCTGTCCGGAATGCCGGCGAACTGTTTAGCTTCGGCTTCGGCGAGCGCATCAAGCATGACGCCCGCTTTGTTTTTTTCCGCAAACTTAAAGGCGGTCTCGAGATAATTTTTTTGGCCGGTGGCCTGGTAAAGCCAACTCGCTTTACCTAGAGACGTTTCAATTGAAGAAAACCAATGAGCCCATTGCAGCTTGCTGCCTTCTGTTTTTACGCTTCGTCGCGTATTATCCAGGAACTGTACTATCAACTCAACGGTGGCAAGGCTCGCTTTTAGGTCACGAAGGTCATGAGACTGCCTGGCATAACGCCTGGCCAGAGCATCGGCTTTATCATCAAGCGTTTTGAGCAGGTCCCATTCGCCAAGGAAATCTTGCAGCGGCGGATTTTCGTAGAGTTCCAACCTCTCGAATTGCTGCGCATTGGCAACGAGAGCTTGCTGAAAGAAACGCAGCGCCTTGTCATAATCGCCTTTGACATCATATACCTCCCCGATGGAATAATAAGATCTTGCCAAAACCGGATCTCGCTTCCCCATCGTGGCTTGCGAATTCTTTAATGCTTTTTTATACCAGGCCAATGCCAGGTTGTAGTCACCCTTTTTGTAATAAAACCGTCCCAACCTTAAGAAGTAATCAGAAAGCAAGGGATGCTGTTTTCCCAGGGTGCTCTGCAGGATTGACAATGCCCTGGTGTACGCTCGCAACGCTTGCGCATGGTCGCCTCTGGCTTCATAAATTTTTGCAAATAGACCATAGACATACGCTACGTGCTCATGGCGTTCTCCATAAATTGCCGTGTGGATTGACAAAGCCTTGCGGCTGAGTGTGAGGGCTTGCTCATAATCACTTTTCCAAGAGCAAAGATTGGCTAAATTAGCATAGGCATTGGCGACCTCCGTCGATCGTTCGCCCAACAGCTCCCGATAGATCGCCAAAGCTTTTTCAAAATAGAACTGGGCCTGGTCCCGATCACTTTTACGCACATAGATATTCGCGATGAGATCGTAGCTATACGCAGCCGACCAACTGTTCTTTCCTTCAACTTCCAGCGCACCTGCCAAAGCCTTTTGCGCATACGCAAGGGCCTCGTCATAGTAACCCTTGAACAAAATAGTGGTGCTGATTCCTCGATAGATATCTACAAGTCTTGAACGGGATGTCTTCGCATTAGATGGCGCCAAAGCGATGGACAGGGCTTTTTCGTCAAACTCAAGCGCGCGCTCATAGTCTCCTTTCGTCGAATAGACCATGGCAATCATACTATAACTATCGGCTAATTCCGGCGCCAGTTCATGCAATGCCGCTTTTTGAATGGACAAACATTTTTCACTTAAAACCAGCGCGCTGTCGTACTTTCCGGTATTGAAATAAATTATGCCCATGCGCCGGTAGCATTTCGCCACTTCCGGATGTTGTTCCCCCAGCCTGGCTAACCGGATGGCGAGCGCCTTTTGAGAATAACGCAGCGCTTCGCCATACTGGTTGCGCAATCGAGCAAGATTGCTCAAATAAAAGTAGCTTCGCGCCACTTCCAGATGTTGTTCGCCCAAATGTTGGCGGCTGAGGGCAAGCGCCTGCTCCAAGTATTGCGTGGCTCGCTCGTAGGCACTTTTCCATATAAACTGAGTGCCTGTTTCGTTGAGACAGCGGGCATACTTTTCCCAAACTTCTCGCGCCTGATAGATTCCGCCGGCTTTTTCGTAATACACAATGGCGCTGTCATACTTATCTTCTTTGTCAAATTGCTCGGCGCGGGCAAAATATTGGCCAGCGCGGGCGGTGTCGGAGGCAGAAGTATCGGCGGCCAGCGTTGGATTCCGGCTGGTGGTTTGTTCCGGCGACTTCTCTTTATTTTGGCAGGCGAGGAGG
>Ga0247727_10006700_pt1 | contig 22479 bp, 14 predicted proteins | sample WisWelCaveWW1625_FD_202498 | JGI IMG/M metagenome (GOLD analysis project Ga0247727, IMG submission 202498) | Biofilm microbial communities from Wishing Well Cave, Virginia, United States - WW16-25 | ecosystem: Environmental > Aquatic > Deep subsurface > Groundwater > Cave microbial mat | place...
CCTCGGCCTGAGGCAGCGAACGTTACCATTAGAATCACCCAGAGACTGTCCTTTCTGATTCCCCGAATGTGTGCCACTTTGGATGACACAGATCACGAAGAATGACCCCCGCACCGGTCGAAAGATCACACGCAAGTGTTGCAAGTACCACGCTCATTATGTTGGATCGGACGGCAAGAGGAAAAGGAAACCCGCCTTTCGCGACAAGTCAGCCAGTCTTCAGTTGGCCCTGAAACTTGAACGGGACGCGGCACGAGCAGCGGTCGGACAAGCTGACCCCTACGAAGCTCACCGCGGGCGACCGCTTGCCCAGCACCTTGGCGATTTTCAACAGTTCCTGAAAGACAAGGGAACCACCGAGGCTCAAGTGAAGCTGGTGACGAATCGTGCGAAACGTGTTCTGGCGGGATGTCAGTTCGTCTTTCTCTTAGACCTATCAGGCTCTCCCGTGGAAGCCTATCTCGCCGACCTTCGTCGTGGTGGTAAGAGTGTCCAGACGTCAAACTTCTATCTCAAGGCCATGAATCAATTCTGCCGCTGGCTGGTTCGCGATCGCCGGATGATTGACAACCCGCTTGGTCACTTGTCAGTGATGAACGTCAAGTTGGACAGACGGCATGATCGCAGAGCTCTGACCGATGACGAAGTCGCTCGTCTTCTCCGGGCCACCGAACGGGCCGGCTCTATCCGCGGGATGGACGGGAATGACCGGGCAATGCTCTACCGCGTGGCCGTCGAAACCGGATTCCGGGCAAGCGAACTTGCCAGCCTGACCCCAGAATCTTTTTCGCTAGATGTTTCGCCGGCGACCGTGACCGTCCAGGCGGCTTACTCCAAGCACCGCCGGGAGGACACACTTCCGGTTCGGCCTGAGCTTGTGGACTTCTTGCGGCCCCGGCTTGCGAACAGGCCCGCCGGAGAACCTGTCTGGATCGGAAAGTGGGCAAAGGGAAAAGAGGCGGGAGTCATGTTGAAGACAGACCTGAAGTTGGCCCGCGAAAAATGGATCGCAGAAGCAGGTGACGAAACGGCCGAACGGAAGCGTCGGGAGCAATCATCCTTCTTGGCCTATCGCGACGAGAAGGGTAGATACGCTGACTTCCACGCACTGCGGCACACGTTTATCAGCAACTTAGCCAAGGCCGGTGTGCATCCAAAGACGGCCCAGGGATTGGCCCGACATTCGACGATTACACTGACAATGGACCGTTACGCGCACTCCGAATTGCAGGACCAGGCTGCAGCAATCGCAAAGCTGCCGTCGCTCTCGCCTGCTGTCGTGGACACGGGTACGAACTCGGAATGCGAAGAGAACTCGGAGAGGGCACGCTTGTCTAAAAGCTTGCCCAAGCTTGCCGAAAATCTTGCCCACGCGGCGGACGGCGATGGACGTGCAGCGTCGTCAGTTGACGAGCCGGGCCCAGTAAAAAAAGCCGACTGGTCGAAACGGCCGACTCACAGTAACCTGTTGCCCAAGACGGGGATCAGCGACGATCGTCGGGGTGTGTCGGCGAATGACGGCAAACGTCGCAAGGGCTCTGCCCGTACCCGGAGAGGTGCCAGAGTGGCCGAATGGGCCGGTCTCGAAAACCGGTGTCGAGCTTGCTCGACCGAGGGTTCGAATCCCTCCCTCTCCGCTTGCCTGCCAGAGATTTTCGTCACTCGCTCGTTGATTGCCAATTTGAGACTGCAGTTACTTCTTCACGCACAGCCGTTTTCGCATGTCGCCGATGCGCCGCACCAGTTCGTCGCGGGCCTTTCTGTATCCCGCGAGGTCCGGTTTGCCCGCCTTCAGATAATCGAGCACGACGGCTTCGGCGGCAACGAAGTCGGGGCATGCCTGCGCGATCGCCGTCGCGAATTCGTTGGGAATCGTCGTCACGCCGTTGCAATCGCCGTGCAGCAGGTCGCCGGGGAACACCGTCACGCCACCCACGTGAACCGGAACGTTGATCGCCAACGTGTGGCAATAGCCGTGCGAGCAAATCGTGCCGTCCGTAAACGCGGGGAACTTGAGTGCTCGCACTTGATCGAGGTCGCGGCCCGCGCCCGACGTGACGATGCCGACGCAACCGAACGACTTGTAGGTCGAGCACATCACCTCGCCAAACGTTGCCGACACGGGCGGATCGTCGATGTCCTGAAACACCACCACCTGCGGGCCGGGGATTTCCGCGAGCGCGGCGAGCTGTTGCTCGATTCCCGCGTACACGTCGCCCGAACGGGGCAGCGCGGCCGAGCGAAACGTCGCCGTCGTCGCGAAGCCGACCATCGGCGGCATCTCCGGAAAGCACGCCCTGATCCGGCCGTCCATGTAGCCGGCCGTGCGCGGCCGAATGTCGAACAGCTCGATCACATTGCAAATCGTCGGCGTGTCGAATTTGCGAAGCAACTCCAAATCAGCGTGTGCAATCGTTTTCAGTTCAGGCATCGAGTGCTCCTTTCTGCGTCACACAATAACGCCAACCAGACCCGGCGGCGACCCCAGCGAATCGCGAAAGTCCGCGACCGCCTCCGAGAAGCCATCGGGCGCGTGAGCGGCGGCCGCCGCGGCGTCGGTCATGGATCGGGCCACAGCGATGTACGGCTTGGCAATTTCGTCCGAGCCGATCTCCGGATGACTCGCAGGCAGCAACAGAATGTCGGCCGGCCCGGCTCGGCTCGTCGCCAGATCGATCGAGACCATCTGCGCGATTGGCCGCGACCGATCACACGCGCTAACGGCCTTGATCAGCGAGTCGAGGTATGTCCCTGTCAGTTCGTCCGGCACGACCCAGATGCCGAGCGATGGATGATTGCGCAGCCGCACGACTTGGTTTTTCGCCTCTTCGATGACCGGCGCAAGCACATGCAGCGCGAACGGGCCCCAACGATCGGTTCGATCGCACAGGCCGTTCGCGTCCGCAAGGAATCCATCGCAACCGACTTGGTGCCACCGCTCCAACTCTGTGATCGAATTCGCGCGGTCATGCCAGAGGCCCTGCAGGAAAAACGGCTGGCCGTTCAAAAGCAATTCAAGGCCATCGACCGCCAAGTGACGAATGCCGCAAATGACTCGCCGCATGTCGAGCAGCCGATCGTCCTTGCCGGCCTTGTGCAACTCAAGTTGGATTTCATAGCAAAACGGGTGTTGCGGTTCCCAAAAACATGGTTCGAGAATCTGCACCGCGGCTTGAAATTTGAGCGTATGATTCATCGACGACGTTGGCAGCGGCACGCGTCCGCTAAGCGTTGTCGCATACTCGCACGACGGTCCGATCACTTGGCCCACAAGATCAAGCGGCGGAATCGGCACGGATTCGGCCGCCTTGTACGAGGCGATCACCACGATGCGAGCCGCGGTCGGCGTGATCTGCGGCGTCAGTACGAGCACGTCGTCGAGGCGAATCATGATCGGGGCGGTCGCTGTGCGAAAGACGGTTGGTGCGGGCCTGTAAGCCGGATTTTGTGTCGGCGCTTGCGCGTCGCGACGGTCATTTCTCTTCGACGCCGGTTGCCCGGCGCCTGTGTGCGGCCTACCCGGGAGTCATAGCGGGCCGGGCCGACCCTGCTCCCTTATTTGGCCTTGCTCCCCGTGGGGTTTGCCGAGCCAGCCGGTCACCCGGCTGCTGGTGCGCTCTTACCGCACCGTTTCACCCTTACCGAAAGAAAGTCGAGAGTCGAGAGTCGAGGTGGAGAGACGGAAGCAATTCGTCAACGTCGCTCCTCTGGCTCTCGACTCTGGACTCTCAACTCTCGACTCTCTTCCGGCGGTTTACTTTCTGTTGCACTTTCCCGGTCCTTCGGCGTGCCCGACCGTGATCGGGTCGTTCCTCGGACGGTGGGCGTTACCCACCACGGTGCCCTGCGGAGTCCGGACTTTCCTCTCGAACGATCCCGTGGGACCGCCGAGCGACCGACCGGCCCGCTCCAACCTGAATACAGTGTATTTCGCGGCGGCCACGAATGGAAATGAGAAATTCGCCGTAGTGAAGCTTTTCGCGGCCGATAGATTTCGGGAGATCATGAGGAGATTGCGCAGGCGTGCGAGCTTCGCCGGCACTCAAAAAACAAAGCCGGCCTGGCACAACGTCGGCCGCGCGCCGCTTCGGCGCGAGCCGTCCGTTGTGCCAGGCCGAGCTTTTAGACTGCAAACCGTTCGTGGTCTGACTACCCCACCACGTTGACGGTACTGGCACGCGGGCCTTTGCTGCCGCCCTTGCCACCTTCTTCGAGTTCGTAATCAACCTCCTGCCCTTCACTCAGCGACTCGAACGCGCCGCCCTGTACGGTCGAGCAGTGAAAGAACACGTCGGGTCCCTTCTCCGGCCGAATGAATCCAAATCCACGATCCTGCACAATCTTCTTGATCGACCCACGAGCCATAGCGAAAACTCCTTCGACAAACGTTGCAAACACTCGGCACACCGGACGACACATCGCGTCCAGGCGACGCCAAGCAAACAATCAATGATTTCGTTGAGCGAACCGGATGGGCGAGGCACTCTATTCCGCTCGGTGGAACCACACGTTGGAGCCAGCAGAGGTGCTTCCCCTCGTCTGGCCAGTGTCAACAGGCGGGAACTCTCCGAACGCCCTCACCGCACTCTCCATCACTCCTCCCTCACCGTCACATGAACGGCGGATGGATCGTAGCGGAGCCGCGCATTCGGATCAAGAGATTTCTCACGTGCGATAATCGGCGTTCAGCTTGATGTATTCTTCCGTGAGGTCGCAGGTCCAAAATTGACACCGGGCTGTCCCCAGCTCGAACTTGAGCCGCAGCGTGACCTCGCGGTGTGAGCGGAGCGTCTCGGATAGCGCGGCCGCGTCGCACGCCACGGGGTCGCCGTGATCGTACAGCAGCGTGCCGTTCAGCCAGCAGGAAAGCTGCCGCTCGTCGAACTCCACGCCCGCGTAGCCGGCGGCGGAGACGAACCGGCCCCAGTTCGGGTCCGCGCCGTGGATCGCGGTTTTCACGAGCGGACTCTCCGCGACGGTCTTTGCCACGCGCCGAGCGTCTGCATCGGAGCGAAGTCCTTCCACGTTGATCGTGATGAAGTGCTCGGCCCCCTCGGCGTCGCGCACGATTGCCTGGGCAAGCTCGAAGCACGTTTCGGTCAAGTGAACACGGAAGCGACTCAGCGCGTCTCCTTCGAGCGTCGGCCCGCCCGCCGCGCCGTTCGCCAGCAGGAGAACCGTGTCGTTCGTGCTCATGTGCCCTTCCACGCATATGCAGTTGAAACTGCAATCGACCGCCGCCGCCAGCGCGTCGCGCAGCGGTTCGTGCGGCACGGCGGCGTCGGTCAACACAAACGACAGCATCGTCGCCATGTTCGGGCCGATCATCGCCGCGCCCTTCGCGATGCCGGAGATGCGGGCGGATCGCCCGGCGAGTTCAACGGTGCGCGACGTCAGTTTCGGCACGGTGTCGGTGGTCATGATGCCGCGTGCGGCGAGTTCCAGCGTGCCGGCTGCATCGGAAAGCCGCGGCAGAGCCGCCGCGATGCCCGCCTCAATCTTCGTCATCGGCAGCCGCTCGCCGATTACGCCGGTCGAGCAGACGAGCACGGCCTCCGCCGGACAGCCGAGTTGTGCCGCGACGAGTTGCGACATCTGGCGCGCGTCTGCGAGTCCCGCGTCGCCAGTGCACGCGTTGGCGTTGCCCGAGTTCACGACGATTGCCCGCACGATCGAGGCGGGCACGCGCCGGCGACTCACTTGCACCGGCGCTGCCGCGACGCGATTCTGAGTAAACACGCCGGCCGCGGCCGCTGCGTGATCGCTGACGATCAGCGTCAGGTCAAGCTTAGTCGGATCGCGCTTGATCCCACACGAAACGGCAGCAGCACGAAATCCTCGAGGCAGTGGGGCGGAGTCGTTCATCGAAATTGCCACTCGCGAATTGCCGCGGAGCGTCGTTCACAACAGCGCGGTCGTCTCGGCGTGCCCGTACATCAAGTTGAAGTTCTGCACCGCCGCGCCGGCGGCGCCTTTGATCAGATTGTCCAGGCAGCAGAGCACGACGACCGCACCGCGAACTTGGCGCAGCGTCACGTCAAAAAAGTTCGTGCCGGCCGAATCCTTCGTCGTCGGAATTCGCGACATCACCCGAACGAACGGCGAGCCGACGAAGTAACTGCGATACAGGTCGAGCAGCTCGGCTTCGGAATGCTGACGCTTCGCCCACGCGTAGATCGTGGTGAAGATGCCGCGGTCCATCGGCACCAAGTGCGGCGTGAAAATGACCTGCGTCGGCGTGCCGGCAATCTCGCCGAGAATCTGATCGATCTCCGGCGTGTGGCGGTGCTTGCCGACGCTGTACGCGACCGTGCTCTCGTTGCACTCTGGAAAATGATACGCGAGCTTCGGCGTGCGGCCTGCGCCGGAAATGCCGCTCTTCGCGTCCACCACGATGCCGTCGAGTTCGATCAGCCCGCCGGCCACAAGCGGCGCGAGACCCAGAATCGCCGCCGTCGGGTAACAGCCCGGATTCGCGATCAGCCGCGCGGAGCGAATCTCCTCCGCGTAAATCTCCGGCAACCCGTACACCGCCTCGCGCAGATGCGCCACGTCCGTGTGACTCTCGCCGTACCACTCCGCGTACACGTTCGGATCGCTCAGCCGGTAATCGGCGCTGAAGTCGATCACCTTCGCGCCGCGGTCGAGCAACTGCGCGCACGCCTCCATGCTCGCGGTGTGCGGCAGCGTCGAGAACACGCAGTCCGCAGTCTTTGTCACTCGCTCCGCATCGAACTGCTCGCACCGCAGGTCCAACATTCCCGCGAGCGCCGGATGCACTTCGCTCACATGCGGCTGCCCCTCCTGGCGGCTCGTCAGCATCGTGATCCGCGCGTGCGGATGCCGCAGCAGCAGCTTGATAAGCTCCAGCGCCGCGTAGCCCGTGGCGCCGAGAATGGCGACGTTGGTCATGGACGAAGTTCGCGCCTCACGCGGGAAGGATTTCGAATGTCGGCGAAGTATAGTTGGCAACACGCAACGTGCAAGGCCGCGACGACGAACCGACGACAACCGGCCGCTCGCGACTCTTGCTTGGCCGGTTTGGCTACGTGCTTCCGCTCACGGGCATCGGACGGCGCCGGACGCCCGTAGTCAGCAGGACGGCGACGAGCCACGCGGAGCCCGCGACGAGTGACACGACAAGCCCGATGTCGAACGGCCGCGAACGAAAAGTCAGCTCTACTCGCTGTTTTCCAGGCTGTGTAACCTGCACGACGAGGCAACTCGCGCCGCCACGAATCGCCGGCGCCGCCACGACCGCGCCGTTCGCGAGGATGCTTCGCCCTTCCCAGCCGGGATACGCAAGGTCGCTGATGACGAGTGCTCCCGGATTCGCGGCATCCAAGTCGAACGATTTCGTCTCCGGTTCGCTTCGCGCGGTTGCAACCGGCGAAAGCGGCGGCAGCACAAGCCAACCGTTAGTTAGATCAGTCGGGCGGCGCATTCGGTTCAACTCGGGATCGAGCAGCCGTGCGAGCCGCTCGGCGTCTTGCTCGCGGTCCCAGAACCACGCGCGGCTGACGTTTGCCACGTTGCGATGCCGGACCACAAACTGACTTGAGAAACTCGGAAACGCCTGCGCGTACGCCGCCCCGTCGAGTATCCGGCCGAGCAGCGGATCATGAATCGCTTCGTCCTGATCTCCCTCGTGTGGCGGGTGGTCCCGCTGGACACGCGCGAGGTCTCCCGTCCAAATTTCCCAGCGAGTGTCCGAGCGGTCGCTGACGTGCCGGTACAATTGTCGCCGGTCGACCGACGGATTTGGATTGTGGTTCAACGACAAGAATGGGATGTCCACCGTACGATAAGAACCCTCAACCGCTGCGCCGGCAATCATCGACAGGTTGAGGTTTCGATCGGACACGCGCTGCCCCGCCGCGTGCTCGGACAATTTTTTCAACACGGCACTGTCCTGAACGAGTCGGCCGCGCGGTGCGAACTCCGTCGGTCGCAACCATGCCGCGGCGCCGAGATCGACGGCGGCCAATGCGACGAGCAGCCAGCGCGGCGCGGACCGCCGCCACGGAAACAAATACAGCGCCGCCCACAGGACGCCCAGCATGACTACCGGTGGCAACAGTTCCTGCAAGAACAGGCACTTCAGTTCGCTCGCAAGCGTGAGCATTCGATACGGCGGCAACCAAGGCCACGGCGGCAGCGGCTCGCCGGGATTGGCTCGCACGCGATATCCGATTCGCGCTAGTCCCGTCATGGTGCGATGGTCCATGCCAGGCTCGTATGCATGGAACCGCGCCGATCCCAGACCGCGATCTTCCCACGGATTTGCCGCCGCCCAAGCCTGATCCAGACCATCGACCACGGTTCGAGTCCACGGCCAGCGTGGCCGCTGTGCCGCCCCGTCGATCCACACGACAATCACCGCCACGGTCAGTCCACCGGCGAACAGCGTCACGACGACGAGCCGCCGCAACCAAAATCTCAGCCGCTCGGCCGCTCGCACTCCATCCAGTGCACGACCCGCCAACAGTCCGAGAAATAACGCCGTCGTCACGCCCCAGCGCGACGCGGACCGAAAGCCGTCAAAGCCCGGCAACCGAATCAACCCGCGAAACAACGGCAGGTACGGCCCCAAGCTCAACAAGAGCGTCACGAACACCAACAAGACCCACAGCCGCACGCGCGGTTCGCGCCGCCAGCGCCACGCGGCACCGGCCGCAAGGCAGATCGGCAGCAGGCCGACGTACGAAAAACACTCCTCCGGCGACGTGTGAAACGGATCCCACGCGACCGGCCGCCACAGCGGATTCACGTGAAAGAGCGTCGGCAGCAGGTAACTCACGAGATGAAATGGCGTGTTCGCGAAGCCCGACAGGTACTCGAAGTCGCGCCCCTCCGGCAGCGCGATGTGAATAAGTTCGTAGGTCGGAAGGATCTGCACCGCGGCGAGCACGAATGAGGCAAAGACCGGGAAGCCGACCCATAGGAGTGAGGATCGAGGATGAAGGATTGAGGATTGTGTCGTCGGTTCGAGGGCAGCCGCTGGGCGGCGTCGAGCGCGGCGAAACTTCGAGAAGACAAATCGCAGCGAACACCACGCGCCGATCAGCAGCACCACGACCTGCGTGTAAAACGCGATCTGAAAATGCCCAGCAAGCATCTGCACCGCAAGCACCGCCGCCAATCCGAGTGCCGGTCGCGCGCGGCGCCGCCAACCAGTCGCCGTCACACGAGCCGCCATTTCGTCAACGCTGGACTCGCGACCACCAACCCTCAATCCTCTATCCTCAATCTTCGATCCTCTATCCTCAGCCCGCGCTGCTCGCCACGCCAGCGTGACCGCAAGCGGCAGCCAGCAGCCGGTCGTGTACGACCACTGGTGCGGAAAGTGAATGACGAAGAAGCCGTTGCCGGCGAACACCAGGCCCGCGAGCGTCGCGCCCCACGGCCTCAGACCGAACGTGCGTCCGCAGATGTACGCGAACCAGCCGGCCAGCACGTGGTGCAGCACAATGTTCAGCGAGTACGCCGTCTCGACCTCGAAGAGCCGGTACAAAATCAAATGCGGCGGATAGAAAACGCCCGCCTGACTCTCCGCGAGCATTGGAAAGCCGAATCCCCAGAGTTCATTCCAGAGCGGGACGCGCCATTCGAGCAGCGCGCGGCGGTAGTACGACATGAGCGGCAGGAAAAAACTGGTCACGTCGCCGCCAATCGGCATGCGGCCCAACAGCGTGATCGGCGCGAGCCAGACCACAATCACGGCCGCGATGACGACATACGGCCACCACGACCTGCGCGCGACGTTCGAGCCGAGAGCCGAGAGCTTCATGCACTCGATAGTACGGGCGACGGGTCAAAAGCCAAAGGGGAAATCGGTAGTGGGTCTGTCTGGAATGAACCGGCGAGCGGAGGGCGTCAGCCCCTGATGATCCAGGGCAAATCAGGTGGCTGACGCCCCCCGCTCGCCAAACTGACCACCACCGGGAAATCGCATCTCGAATTCGCCGACACTCCGCCACCTCGCATTCGCTCGTTGACCTCGCGCGGCGGCGCCGGTACACCAGTTCTATGCAGCCGAATCATCCACTTCTGGCGCCGCGGATTGCTGAGTTGCGTCCGACGGCCGTGAACGCGATCCTCGCCGAAGTACGGCAGCTTCAAGCCCAGGGCCGATCGCCCGTGTCGCTAATGCGCGGCGAGCCGGACCTGCGCACGCCCGAGCACATCGTCGAAGCGGCCGTGCGGGCGCTGCAGGCCGGCCGCACGGCGTATCCGGACAATCGCGGTGAGCTGTCGCTGCGCGAGGCCGTCGCGGAAAAGCTCCAGCGCGACAACGGCCTGCGCTACGATGCCGGCTCGGAGATTCTCGTCACGAGCGGCGCGACCTTCGGCATCTACGCCACGCTGGCGGCGCTCGTCAGCGACGGCGACCACGTGCTGCTGCCCGATCCGATTTACGACGCCTATTTTTCGCCGATTCGTCTCGCCGGCGGCCAGCCGCAGCCGGTCCGAGCCGAATTGCGTGACGGCCGATTCGTGCTCGACGCGTCCGCGCTCGATGCCGCGTTCACGCCGCGATCGAGAGTGCTGCTGCTCAACACGCCGTGGAACCCCGTTGGCACAGTGCTGACTCGCGGCGAACTCGAAGTGATCGCGGCGTTCGTCGAGCGCAAGAACCTCTGGCTCGTCAGCGACGAGATTTACGAGGCGATCAACTACGACGGTCACCGGCATGTGTCGCCAGCGGTGCTGTCGGACACAATTCGCGCACGCACGATCCTTGTCAACAGCCTGTCGAAGACTTATGCGATGACCGGCTGGCGGGTCGGTTATTGTGCCGGACCGGGCGAAATTATCAACGCGATGTTATTGGTGTTGCAGCAATCGAGTCGCGGGCCGGCGACGTTTGTGCAGGACGCGGCCGCGGCGGCACTGCGCGGGCCGCAGCAATGTGTGGCCGACCTGCGCGCCGAATTCGCGCGGCGGCGGGCCGTTGTGTTGGAAACGCTTGGCGAAATCCGCAAAGTCCGCGTGTTGCCGCCGGAAGGCGGATTCTTCGCGATGCTCGACGTGCACGAATTCGGCCGGCCGTCGGACGAGATTCGTCGCGAGTTGCTGCGCGACCACGGCGTCGTCGTGGTGCACGGGGCAGCGTACGGCGTCGGCGCGGAAGGCACGCTGCGCGTCTCGTTCGCCAGCGGCGGCGACAACCTCACGCTCGGCCTCGCGCGGCTGCGCGACGGCCTCAACCGGCTCGCCGCGGAGAGTTGACGCATGTCGCGCGATGAGACTACGCCGAGGCCGCAACAACAACTGGAGCAATCCAACGGAGCTCCGAACGCCGCCGCTGCGTCGGAATCGAGGCCGAGTCTCTCGTCCGAGCAACTCGAGTTGTTTCGACAATCGCTCGCGTTGCACACGCAGGCCGAAGTCCGATTCGATGATCTCTCGCGGGCGCTGTACTCGACGGACGCGAGCGTCTACCAAATCGTGCCGGCCGGCGTCGTCGTGCCGCGGTCGCGCGAGGATGTCATTCAAACGGTTCGCATCTGTCGCGAATTCGGTTGCCCGATTACCGCGCGCGGCGGCGGCACGTCGCAGGCAGGACAAGCGATCGGCCACGGCGTGCAGATCGATTTTTCCAAACAACTCAATCGCGTGCTGGTGCTCAATCCCGGCGAGGCCTGGGTACGCGTCGAGCCGGGTATCGTGGTCGACGATCTCAACGCGACACTCAAACCGTACGGCCTCAACCTGCCGCTCGACATTTCCACGTCCGACCGCGCCACGATCGGCGGCATGATCGGGAACAATTCGTCCGGAACCCGGTCGGTCATCTACGGCAAGACGCTCGACTACGTGCTCGAACTTGTCGTCGTGCTCTCGGACGGCAGCGTCGTGGAATTGCGGCCGCTCGGCGAGCCGGAAGTTGTCGTAAGATGCGAGCAACAAGATTTGGAGGGAAGCTGTTATCGCGTCGTTCGGCGGTTGGCGCACGATCACGCGGCGGAAATTGACCGCCGCTATCCGAAAATTCTGCGGCGCGTCGGCGGCTACAACCTGGACGAATTCGTCGCAGCGCGGCAGCCGCCAAAACAGTTCAACGGTTCAGCGGTTCAACAATTCGACCTCTCCCGCCTTCTCGTCGGCTCTGAGGGCACGTTGGCGCTCGTGCTTGACGCGAAGTTGCGGCTCGTGCCGCTGCCTCCGGCGCGAGCGGTCGCAGTCGTTCATTTTCACGAACTGCTCGAAGCGCTGGCCGCGACGCCGCTCATTTTACGACACGGGCCGTCGGCAGTGGAACTGGTGGACCGATTCATCTTGGAAAGCACGCGTGGCCGGCCGGCGTTCGAGCCGTTGCGTCATTTCATTGCCGGTGATCCGGCGGCCGTGCTCATCGTCGAATTGTTCGAGCAGTCGCCGGGCGATTTGCCAGGCCGCGTCACGCGGCTGGAGGAAGCGCTGCGCGCGGCGGGCCTCGGCTATCACGTACACCGCGCGGTCGATGCCGCGGAACAGGCGCGGATCTGGAGGCTGCGCCGCGCGGCGCTCGGCCTGTCGATGTCGGAACGCGGCGACGCCAAGGCGCTCTCGTTCGTCGAAGACACGGCCGTTGCGCCGGATCGGCTGCGCGACTACATCGAGCGATTTCAGAAAATCCTCGCCACGCACGACACGCAGGCCGGCTTTTACGCCCACGCGTCGGTAGGCCTGCTGCACGTGCGGCCGATCGTGAACCTGAAGACCGCGGACGGTGTGGAAAAATTTCGTCGAATTGCCGAGGCGATTGCGGAACTCGTGCTGGAGTTCGGCGGCGCGCTGTCCGGTGAGCACGGCGACGGTCTCGTGCGCAGCCCGTTTCAGGTGAAGATGTACGGCCCGGAATTGTACGACGCGTTCTGCGCGATCAAGCGGACGTTTGACCCAGCGGGCATTTTCAATCCGGGCAAGATCGTACACGCGCCGCCGCTCACGGAGCATTTGCGGTTCGGCGCCGGTTACGAAACGCGCGAGCTGCCGACGACGCTCGATTTTTCCGATTTCGGCGGATTGCAGCGCGCCACGGAGCAGTGTTCGGGCGTCGGCGAGTGCCGCAAGACGCTCGCCGGCACGATGTGCCCGTCGTACATGGCGACGCGCGAGGAGACCGACTCGACGCGCGGCCGCGCCAACGTGCTGCGGCTGGCGATCACACAACCGGGCACGCTCCAGCTCGGCGACGCGGCCGTGCACCGCGTGCTCGATCTGTGTTTGGAGTGCCGGGCGTGCAAGAGCGAATGTCCGACCGGCGTGGACATGGCGCGGCTGAAGGCCGAGTTCTTGCACCAGCATCACCAGCGACACGGCGTGCCGCTGCGTGCTCGGCTGCTCTCACGGCCGGACCGGCTCGGCCGCTGGGGCTGCCGCTTGTTTCCGGTCTCGAATTGGCTCGCACGCAGCCGGCTGGCGCGCTGGTTCGCGGAAAAACTGTTTGGACTAAGCCGCTTTCGCACGCCGCCCGCGTTCGCGCGGCGCACGTTTCAATCATTCTGGAATGCACGACAGCGCGGCGACATGGGGCGACGCTTCGACGCGTCGGCGGCATCCGGCGCAACGAGTGAGCGGCCGACCGTGATCTTTTTCAATGACACGTTCACGAATTACTTCGATCCGCAGATCGGCTGTGCGGCCGTCGGACTGCTGGAGGCCGCGGGTTTCCGCGTCGAACTCGCGCCGCACGTCTGCTGTGGTCGCCCGCTCATCTCGCAGGGACTGCTCGACGCGGCACAGGAGCTGGCCGAAACGAACGCCCAGCGGCTCTTCGCCGCCGCCGAGCGCGGGCAGCCGATCATTTTTTGCGAGCCGAGCTGCCTCTCGGCGATGCGCGAGGATGTGCCGCTGCTGTTGCGCGGCGAATTGCGACGGAAGGCCGAGGCGGTTGCCGGCTCGTGCATGCTCTTTGAAGAATCCTTGGACCGCGAGCTGTCGGCGGGCCGCGCGCGACTGGAATTCGAGCCGGGGCCGGCGCGCGTGCTCTTGCACGGCCACTGCCATCAAAAGGCGATGGGCCTCGTCGCGCCAGCCGTTTCGCTGCTCGCACGGATTCCCCGCTGCTCCGTAACGGAGCCGGACGCAGGCTGCTGCGGCATGGCCGGCTCGTTCGGTTATCTGCGCGAACACTACGACGTATCGTGGCGGATCGCCGAGCGACGTTTGTTGCCCGCAGTGCGTGCGTGCTCGTCGGACACGGCGATCGTTGCGGCAGGCACGTCGTGCCGGCGGCAGCTCGAAGATTTCGCTGGCGTGACGGTGTTGCACCCGGCCGAACTACTTCGTTTGCAAATGCCCCTGGTTGACGCGAACCCGTTTTGGTAGCATCCGCCCCGAAAGGAGGGCTTTCAATGGGGAAGCGGTTGTATGTCGGCAACCTCACGTACGAGGTGTCGAGCGATGACTTGAGAGAACTGTTCCTGCAATACGGAACAGTCGAATCCGCGGAGGTCGTCCAAGACCGAGCCACTGGCCGGTCGAAGGGATTCGGCTTCGTGGAGATGGGCACGCAGGGCGAAGCCGACGCGGCGATCTCGGCGCTGAACGGCCAAGATCACAAGGGCCGCCCACTCACGGTCAACGAGGCACGGCCTAAGACCGAAGGTGGTGGCGGCGGTCGTGGCGGCGGCGGCGGTGGGGGCGGACGTGGTGGCTACGGCGGCGGTGGTCGCGGCGGCAGTGGTGGCCGCGGCGGCTACGGCGGCGGTGGTGGTGGCCGCGGCGACCGCTACTAAACCGAGAGATTCAATCAAGACGACGAGCGCGAGCGGGTCGTTACCCGGCGCGGTCGGCTTCATGGTGGTGTTGCGCCGCCTTTTTGATTGAGACTTGAGGTCGCGATCCTCGATGCATGATTACAAGCCCGAAGCGCGAGCGAGGTGTGCGTTGTTTGCACACAGCACTCGGGCTGCGGGCTTGTTTTGTTTACGGTTCAAGCGGTCCATCCAAATCTGTCGAACCAGAAATTGGGCGCTACTGCACATCAATGACCAGCGAGGCGTCGCCGACGAGCGCGCGGGCCGGGAACACGTGGCGGCCGGGTTGGATTTCGCGGTTCAAGTCGATCGAGAATTCGGTGACTTCGGCGGCCGGCGCGAGCGCTGGCTTCAACTCGACGTCGCGGAAGTGACCGCGACCGCGCAGCAGAACTCGCGCGGTGTCGTTTGATTTGTCGCGACTTTGAGTGACGAACTTCAATCGGACCTTATCGCCGGGCCGGGCGGTGACGAGATGCGGCTCGATCGCGAATTGGTGTGGGTCACAGTCGCGGCGGTGGTCGCCGGAGGGCGAGAGGCGATCGGCGGCGGCGGCGGCTGATTCGGCCCAGGCGACGCGGCGGCGAAAATCTTCAGCGTCAAATTGGAACGGACCGCCGTGCTCGGCGAGCACCCATTCCGGCGCGATTTCGAGAATCTTCCGCGCGCTCGCGGCGTAACCGCCCGGCAGCGCCCGATTCAAGCCGGTCCATCCGCCGGAGCCGGAGAACTGTTTCATGTGGAAGAAATTGTCGGCGGTGAAAAGCGAGCGGTGGCCGTCGATCGTCGTCTCGATGCCCATCGTGAACACGGTTTGACCCGGCAGGTGATGCGCGCGGAAGCGATATTCAAGCCACTCGGCCTCGTCGCCCGGCTCGAATTTGCGTTCGACTCGCATCGGCCGCGGGTCGAGAAACGGCGCGCGGAATCGGCCGGGGGCTTCGAGCACGGCGGCCGTGCGCCCGAGCGTCCAAACTTCGAACCTGCCGCGGTCGGGCATTTCATAAATCCCGTCGAAATGGTCGTAATGCGCGTGGCTGACCCAGACGATTTCGGGCATCGCGAGGCCGCGGTCGCTGACGAGTTTCTGCACTTGGTCGATACTGCGTTTGCCCCACAGGTCGATGGCCATCGTGCGGCCGGTCTTCGACGCGAGCACGTAAGTGTTGCCCGTGACGAAAAGGTTCTCGGAGACTTGGCTCCACGGCTTCTCTCCGGCCGACGCGACCTGGTCCGGCGCAAGGAACGCGTAATTCGGCGCGTCGCCGAGCCGCTCGGCCGAAAACCGCTCGAAGCTCTTGAGAAACGCGACCTCTTCGACGGCGGCCTGCGTGCGGCGAATTGCGGCAACGACGTCGCGCGTGATTGGCGCCGCGTGATCGGGGCAGAGAATCGTCAGTTCGAGTTGGGCGAGGCGGGCGAGCGACGCGGCGGCCGGCTTGAGCCCGCTGTCAGTCCAGTGGTCCCATTCCAGCGTGAACGGCGACCAGATCGTTCCCGGCGCGGCCATGGCATCGCCGCAAAAGGCGATCTTTCGCGCGTCGTCGCCGCTCTGCGTCGCCACGACAATGACGTGACCTGGCGAGGGGCCCGGCGTCGCGACAATGACGAGCTTCCACCCTTGCCACTCAATCGTCTGGCCGTCTTCGAGCGACGCATCGACTCCGGCAATGCCTTCCGCGAGAACGAGGTACGCGGTGCGCGAGTTGCGCAGCGGCACGGACTCGCGCCAATATTTGGCCACGCCGTCCGGCGACAGCCAGTCGCTTTCGGCCTTTGGGCCACGCACTGGAATCCCGCGTCGCGCGGCGGCCGCAGCGCCGTCCGCTGTGTGGCGATGATGATGCGTGAGCAGCAGCAATTCCGGTTTGATGCCGCGCCGGTCGAGATCGCCGAGCAGTTCCGGCCGAGGCAAATCGATGAGCACGGCCCGCGATCCAGCGACGATCGCATGAGCCGCGGGCGTGCCGCTCGAGCGAAGCACGCCGGGCGCGACTTCGCGCCACTCGGCGGCCGGGTCCGCTTGATCGCCGCCGGTCGCGCGGCCCGCCGATTCTCGCTCTTGTCCAGCAATCAATGCACCCAACACCAAAAGCACGCCCAGTCCGCCTAAGAAGTTTCGCCGCGCGGCCATGTGAAGCATCCTCGTGAATTGACAGCAATCGTTCGCCCTTGTCGCCGCTCGATCGGCGATTCTATATACTCGACCGAGCGCCGGCTGACCACAACTCGCTCGCATCGTCATCATGGCCGCTGCCCAACAATCCGACGATTTCATTACCGTCGTGTGTGCCACGTGCCACGCTCGGCTGTCCGCGCGGTGGGACCAGGCCGGCCGGCGAGTCACGTGTCCGGACTGCGGCGTGAAGATTATCGTTCCGTTTCCGGAGGCGCCATCAGCGCCATGCCGGCAACCGAAGAAGATCGGCGAGTACGCAGTGCGAGATGCGGCGGCGGTCGCGCGGCATCCCGACGACGTGATTTCGGTCGCCTGCCCGACGTGTCACGCGCGATTGACCGCGCGATGGGATCAAGCGGGAAGGAAGACGAAATGCCCGGACTGCGGCGTGAAGATTCGCATTCCGTTTCCGCAAAGGCCGCCGCCGGCAGTTCAACCGGACCCAGCGACGATCGGCCAGTACGACGTGGGCGCGGTGGCCGCGACCGAGCACGTCGAGACGCGATATCTCGATCAGCAGGCGTTGATTTACGCCGAGCCAGTTCCGGATCCGCCGCGCTGGACCTTCTTTTCCGGCGTGTTCAACTTCCCGTGGTATCGCGACAGCATCAGCCGCTGGCTGTGGCTGACGATCGGACTGGCGATGGTGGGCGAACTTTCCGTTGGGGCGCTCGCGCTGGCCGGCGTGGGAGGACAAGGCGTCGGCGGAATCGCCATCGTGGGAGTCGGTTTTCTCGTGGCGCCAATCGCTTGGATGTCGATTTGGACATTTTCGTACGTCGCGTCGTGTCTGCTTGCCGTGATTCAGGAGACCGCGGCGGGCAATGACAAGATCGCGTGGCCCGATGAGACGTGGCGCGAGCGCGTGTTCAAGTTGCTCTACGTTGGCTACGTCGCGGTGCTCGCGGTGCTTGCCGGCGCGGGCGTCGGTTCGCTCGTGCAGCTTCAGGCCGGACCGTTTTGGCTGCCGCTTGGCGCGACGGCGCTCGTGTTGTTCCCGATCATGCTACTGTCGTCGCTCGAGGCGAATTCGATTTGGGCCGTCGCGTCGCCGGTCGTGCTCAAGAGTCTGCTGCGGCTCGCGTGGTGCTGGCTGATGTTTTTCGTGCTGGCCGGCGTGCTGGCGGCCGCGTCGGGCGGACTGGTCTGGCTTGGATTTCGCTTTCGCCACCCATTCTTGGCACTCCTCGTTGCCGCGCCGGTGTTCGGGGCCGGCGTGCTGATTTTCGCGCGACTGCTCGGCCGAGTTGGCTGGAAAATCACCGAACTCGCCGAGCAGCGCGAAGAATTAGCCGAGGCGGCATCTTGACCGGCCGGCGCGGGTCGGTTACCAGTAAACGTCTACACGACGCTTCCAGACTAGAATTACACCGAGCAAGTCAACGCGTCGAGGAGCCAAAGCCATGAGCATTGTTCGAATCGGAACGACGAAGAAGTTTTCGGACGGGTGGGACGCGATTTTCGGCCGCAAGAAGGCCGCGGCGAAGAAGTCCGCAGCGAAGAAAAAGAGCACGAAGCAGGCAAAGGCCCGCAAGAGGAAATGACCCGCCACGCCCGCGCCGCCGCTTCGCCGGCAAATTGGCCTACAGTTCGCACTGCGGTTTTGACCACAATACGCCCCGCTTGGTCAAAACCAGTGCGTGATCTGGAGGCTTGGAGAACGGCGTCTCCCTTCCGGTCCGTTCAGCAGGGAGGATGTTCGATCGCATGAATGTCGGCAAATCGCTGCACGAAAAACTTTCCGTCCTCGCACGCAACGTGTGGTGGACGTGGCAGCCGGAAGTCGTGGACATCTTTCGCGACCTCGACCCGAAACGCTGGCGGGAACTGACCCACAATCCCGTCGCGCTGCTGCAGGAAATCAGCCCGGAAGAAGTCGAACGTCGAGCCGAAGAACTCGTGCTCGTCAGCCGCATCAACTACGCGTACCGGCGGCTCGGCGAGTACATGACGACGATTCATCATTGGGGCACGACGCACACCGGGCCGTTGCAGGTGCGGCCGGTCGCGTATTTTTCCGCCGAGTTTGGCCTGCACGAGTCGCTGCCCATTTATTCCGGCGGTCTCGGCGTGCTGTCGGGCGATCACCTCAAGAGCACCTCGGACCTCGGCGTGCCGCTCGTCGGCGTCGGCCTGTTTTACACACAAGGCTACTTTCTGCAGCGACTCGACAGCGACGGCTGGCAGCAAGAGGAATACATCGACATCGACATCGATCGGCTGCCGAGCGAGCGGGTGTTCGACAAGACCGGCACGCCCGTGCTGATTCAAGTCGAGACGCGCACCGGCACGATTCAGGCGCATCTGTGGCGCGTGCAAGTCGGCCGCACGATGTTGCTGTTGCTCGATTCCAACGTCGAGGGCAACCGGCCGGAGGATCGCAACCTGACCGCGCGGCTGTACGGCGGCGATGTGCGCACGCGAATCCGCCAGGAACTGATGCTTGGCGTCGGCGGGCTGCGGGCGCTGGCGGCACTCGGCATCGAGCCGGGTGCGATTCATCTGAACGAAGGGCACAGCGCGTTCGCGCCGCTCGAAATGACGCGGCGGCGCATGAAGACGGAAGGGTTGTCGTTTCACGCCGCGCTGCGCGAAGTGAAGGCGCAGACTTTCTTCACGACGCACACGCCAGTCGAAGCGGGTCACGATCGGTTCGGCGCGCAGCTCGTCGAAGAACACCTGGGGCCGTTGCGCGATGAACTCGGCCTGTCGGAGCACGATTTCCTGGCGCTGGGCCGCGTCTTCCCGGACCGTGCCGAGGAATCGTTTTGCATGACCGTGCTCGCACTGAAGACGTCGGCCGGTGCGAATGCCGTCAGTGCGCTGCACGGCCGCGTGAGCCGGCGGATGTGGCAGCCGCTCTGGCCGGCGCGGAGCGAGGATGAAGTGCCGATCGGCCACATCACCAACGGCGTTCACGTGCTGTCGTGGCTGGCGCCGCAGATGCGGGCACTCTACGATCGGCACCTGCCGCCCGATTGGCCGGGCCGCACGGCCCGCCCCGAAGTCTGGAAGGACATCGATCAGGTGGACGACGGCGAGCTGTGGGAAACGCACATGGCGCTGAAGGCCCGCATGCTCGATTTCGTGCGCCGCCGCGTCGCGCGCCAGCGGCGCCGCCGCGACGAGCCGGACGCGAACATTCGCGAGGCGGAACACGTCCTCGATTTGAACGCGCTGACGATCGGTTTCGCGCGGCGATTCGCCACCTACAAACGCGGCGACCTGATCTTGAGCGACTTCGACCGCGTGGCCCACATGATTCAAAGCGCGAGCCAGCCGGTGCAGTTGATCTTCGCCGGCAAGGCCCATCCGCGCGACGAAGAGGGCAAGCGGCTGATCCAGCGCATCAGCCAGATCTCCCGCGACGAGCGATTCAGCGGACGCATCGCGTTCATTGAAGATTACGACATCAACGTCGCGCGGCACATGGTGCAGGGCGTCGATCTGTGGCTGAACAATCCGCGACGGCCGCTCGAAGCGTCGGGAACCAGCGGCCAGAAGGCGGTGCTCAACGGCGGCCTCAACCTGTCGATCATCGACGGCTGGTGGGCCGAGGCCTACGACGGCACGAACGGATTCGCCATCGGTACGAGCCACGCGCACGCGGACGCGTCCGTGCAAGACGCGCGCGACGCCGCCGACCTCTATCGAGCGCTCGAAACGACCGTCATCCCGCTGTACTACGAACGCGACGAGGACGGGCTGCCACGCGGCTGGATCGAGCGCATGAAACGCGCGATCGCGTCGCTCGGCTGGCGGTTCAACGCTGACCGCATGGTGATGGACTACGTGCAGAGAGGCTACTTGCCCGCCGCGGGCGGCACGTCGTGCGCGATGAATCGGTGAAGCGCGTCGCGGCTCACGCACTACGGCCGCCGCTCCAACTTCCACACGTCCGATTCCATGTTGTTCCCGGCGACCATCCAGAGCGAGCCGGCGTACACGAACACGCTGGCGGCGTGTCGCGGCTTCCACGGCGTGCCGGTAAGTTCGCGCCAATTCACGCCGTCGGAGGAATACCAAACGTCGTTGCGGTTCGCCTTGGCATAGCCTTCGAGCACCCACATGCGGTCGTCGAACACGGCGACGTCGTGATATTGCCGCGGCGCCCACGGGGCCGCTCGAGTGTGCTGCTTCCAGTGTACGCCGTCCGGCGAACTCCACACGTCGTTGTAGAAATTTCGCGTCGGAGTCTTGGGCGTGTCGTACGTGCCGCCGCCGAGGATCCAGATCCGGTCCTTGAAGACGACGCTGCCGCCAATCATGCCGCGCGCGGACCAGAACGGCTCGCGCGGCTCGACCTGAGTCCAGTTGACTCCGTCCGTCGTGTTCCACACGTCGCGATAGAACACTTCGTCGGCCTTCGCGAACGCCGGCATCGTCTGGCCGCCGATGACCCAGAGCTTGTCGCGAAACACCAGCGTGTAATGCAACGCCCGCGGCGCCCACGGAAGCTGCTGGTCCTTGGCGACAAGCGTCCACGTCTTGCCATCGGCGGAGTTCCACACGTCGTTTTGGTAGTGGCCCTGATTCGCGTCGCCGCCGACGATCCACATTTTGCCCTGAAACACCGCGTAGCCGGCCGTGTGGCGGCCTTCCCAATCAGCGGCCGGATCGAAACTCGCGTTCAAGAATGTGTTCGGCTTGACCAGCGTCCACGCCGCGCCGTCGCTGGAATTCCAGACTTCGTTGTTGCAAATCCGCGGGAAGTGCGTCTTGTCGCCGGGATTCCAGCCGCCCAGCAGCCACATCTTGTTTTGGAACACGAGCGAGCCGGCACCGTCGCGCGGGGCGAACGCCGCCTTGGTCGTCACGTTCACCCAGCGGTATTCCGCGACGTCCTTGTCGTCCGCAAAGAATCCGAAGATCAGCGCCGAGCAGGCGAGAGCTGCGTGCATTGCGAGTCCTCTAGTGTCCGCCGTGTCCGTGGCCGCCGCCAAGCATCGCCTAATGCGATCGCTTCGCACGGGGACGTAAGGGATAGTAAACTTGCCCGCCAGGTTCGGCGACAGCCCAAATCGCACTGACGCGCGCGGTGCCACGTGGCCTTTTCGTTCGCAGCGTTGAACTCGCGCCGATCAAACCACCACGGCCGCGCTGTCGAATTGGCTGCCGTCGCCGCGGATGACGCGGGCCACGACTTCGACGGGATTCGGCGTGCTCACGGTTACGGTCGCCGTGGCCGTCGTCGTGCCCTCGGCGAAGGTCGTCACCGGTCCGTCGGCGAACAGGGGCGAGACGACGCCCGGTTCGCGCCAGCGGAGCGTGACCGTGTCGTTGATCTCGGCGTCGCGGCTGAGCGTGACCGTGCCGGTCACGGTGTTGCCGCTGCGCGTGGCGGTGAGCGTCACTTCGAGCGGTTGCGTGCGGGTGCGACTGACTTGGCGGGCGGAATCGTACGCGGCCCGCTTCGGTATGCTCGACGGGTTGTCTTCGGGGTCATAGCGGTTGCCGACGGTCACGTCGAATTGCACGACGATCACATCCCCGCGCGCGATCTTCAACGCGATCGTCGACGTCGCTTGCACCGTGTTGGCGCCGGTCAGGGTG
>Ga0247727_10006701_pt1 | contig 22477 bp, 26 predicted proteins | sample WisWelCaveWW1625_FD_202498 | JGI IMG/M metagenome (GOLD analysis project Ga0247727, IMG submission 202498) | Biofilm microbial communities from Wishing Well Cave, Virginia, United States - WW16-25 | ecosystem: Environmental > Aquatic > Deep subsurface > Groundwater > Cave microbial mat | place...
TTTTTCAGAATGGCAACTCGATCATAAAGACGCTGAACAGTCAAATTTTGCATACCGCTCAGAGCTCTCCGCTATGTAATCACCAATATCGCCTAAATCATCTATTGCAAGATCAGTCCAAATCAATATTACTCACCATGGCGTTAGTTGTTGCCGCAAACGCCCACGAGAAAATGCCAAACATGCCAAAAATGTTTCTCATGGTATTCGATATCGCCAAGGCCCTTGGGCCGTGGTGTTCGATAAGAATATAAAAAACTCCCAACTAATGATGCTGATCGCAACCTGCAACACCAAGGGTGACGATTGAACAAAAATTAATGTAAGCAATGGCATATCCCATTTTACTCGTTCAAAAAATGAAAACGTACGTGATATTCCTTTCGCATGAATGATCAGGTAAATCACCAGTAAGCCAATCGCCTCGGCAATAATGGAGGCGTAAGCTGCCCCATTAAATCCTACCTCGGGCAAACCAAAGTGTCCGTAAATTAATCCGTAATCAAAAAAAATGTTAGAGATTGTTTCGGCCAACGTACTCCAGACTAAAAGTTTGGTGAGATTGATACCCACCAGCAGCGCATTACGCATTATGTACATGTAAAGAAAAGGCAAACCCCAAACCCGAATAAAAAGAAAATCAATTACCTGCTCAGCAATTGTCGGGTCATGAATAGTAGCCCGAAGAATAAAAGGTGCGATGGTAAAAGTAATGGAAATACCGATTGCTGAAAAAGCGAGGGCCAACCACACACCGTGATAAAATAACCTGCCGATTTCCGTTGGTCTGTTTTCGCCAGCTCTTCGCGCAATAAGGGCCTGCAAGCCATTACTGAGGCCAGTGCCCATGACAGCAAAAATCAGGTAGTACACACCTGTGATGCCTGCGCTGGCAAGTTCCTTCTCGCCCAGTCCGCCTAAGAAAATATTATTGGTGATAAAGTTTATCTGAGGCACCAGCATGGCCAGGGAGATTGGCAATGCCATACCTAATATCTGTCGGTATCCGGTTTGAACTTTTAATTCCATAAGGAGGACCTGTAAAAATAATCAACCGAACGGTTCGTACTACTATTGTTGGTTAGATTGTAAGGACCTTATGAATTCTGGTATGTCACTCTTTAAATCATGGCTCTTTTTCAACAGATTAATAAAGGCACTTCCTACAATGGCGCCTGAACTGTATTGACAAGCCTTTGCAAAGGTTTGATGCGATGAAATCCCAAAACCAATAAGAAAAGGGTTATTTAATTTCATGGATTGCAATCTTGCGAAATACACCTCCTGCTCTTGTGTAAAATCATTTTTTGCGCCTGTGGTGCTGGAAGAGGATACGGCATAAATAAAACCTCTTGAAATTTCATCAATCCTCCGAATTCGATCTTCTGATGTAGTGGGTGAAATCAAAAAAGTGTTAAGGAGGTTTACCGATTCCATTAATTCTTTATACTGCGAAACATATTCAGCCATAGGCATATCCGGAAGGATCAATCCATCCACTCCGCTGGCGGCAGCTTCATTGCAAAATTTTTCAACTCCATATTGAAGAACAGGATTCAGGTATCCCATCAGGATAATAGGGAACGAAACTTCTTTCCTGATTTCCCTTACTTGTTCCAACAACAACTTCACCAACATTCCATTATCCAGTGCGATCTTGTTGCTCTCCTGAATGGTGGGACCATCTGCTATTGGATCGGAGAAAGGAATTCCAATTTCAATCATGTCAACACCTGCTTCTTCAAGTGTTTTGGCAATTAGCTTCGTGTTATTCAACGCGGGAAATCCTGCCGTGAAAAATACGGAGAGAATGTCCTTCTTCTTTTCGTAAAATAATTTATCGATTCTGTTCATTGATAATTTGGTTAATACTTCCGTCCACGGTCTGTGTCCACACAGACCGCTGGAAGCACGTGAATCATGGTTTGTGAGGACACAAACCATGGAGTTTAATCATTAAGAATTAGTACTTTCCCCATTTTATATAAGTCTCCAAATCCTTATCTCCCCTACCAGAAAGATTTACGACCACAACATCATCCTGATTAAACTCAATTTTTTTCAATACGGCCACTGCATGAGCTGATTCGATTGCCGGAATTATTCCTTCTGTTCGGCTCAACTCAATACCTGCTTCCATTGCTTCATCATCGGTTGCACTCACAAATTGCACACGGCCGCTCTCAAACAAATGTGCATGCATCGGTCCGATTCCAGGATAATCCAGGCCCGCTGAAATTGAATAAGGCTCTATGACCTGACCATCTTCAGTCTGCATTAACAACGTTTTGCTTCCGTGAAGCACACCAGGCTTGCCCAATGCAGTGGTTGCTGCTGCCTCACCTGAATCAACTCCCTTTCCTGCTGCCTCCACCCCAATTAAGTTTACATGTTCATCTTCCAGGAAATGATAAAATGCTCCTGCAGCATTGCTCCCTCCACCTACGCAGGCTATCACATAATCAGGATATGGATTACCGATCTCTTTCTGAAGTTGTTTCCTGATCTCTTCACTGATCACCGATTGAAATCTCGCAACCATGTCGGGGTAAGGATGCGGGCCTACAACGGAGCCAATAATATAATGCGTATCATCCGGATGATTAATCCAATGACGCATGGCTTCATTGGTCGCATCTTTTAACGTCATGTTTCCGCTAAGGGCAGGAACAACTTTAGTTCCCAATATGCGCATCCGCTCTACGTTGGGTCGCTGTCGTTCCATATCCAATTGCCCCATGTACACAATGCACTCCATGCCCATGAGTGCACAAACTGCGGCAGTAGCTGTACCGTGCTGGCCTGCACCTGTTTCTGCAATGATTTTTTGCTTCCCTAAACGCTTCGCCATCAGAATTTGTCCGATAGTGTTGTTAATCTTGTGAGCTCCCGTATGACATAAGTCTTCACGCTTTAAAAAAATGTTTGCGTTGTATCGTTCCGAAAGCCGGTTTGCTTTATACAATGGAGTTGGACGGCCAACATAATCGTTCAGTAGTTTTTCAAATTCAGCTTTAAATCCATATTCCTGAATAATGGTGAGATAGTTTGTTCGCAACTCCTCCACATTCGAGTACAACATTTCAGGAATGTAGGCGCCACCAAATTGTCCGTAATAACCTCGATCGTCAACTGAATATTTCATTTTGTAGATTTTAGATTCATCAATAGCTCTTTAATCTTATTCATATCCTTCACACCAGGGCTTATTTCCACACCACTGTTCACATCACCTGCGTATAGATTCATTTCCGATAACTTCGCTATATCCTGAATATTATCAGGAGAAATTCCACCGCTCAGAAAAAAAGGAACCTCCTGATCGTACTGGTTCAATATATCCCAGTCGAAGGCTGAAGCATTCCCTCCAACGTATTTTCCTAGTGTATCAAACAAGAAGAAATCAACAGCATTCTTGTAAGGCTCAACTGCACCGAAATCAAAACCCTCGCCTATCGAAAATACCTTTATTACACCTACCCCAGCTAGTTTCAATTCTTCACAAAGTGTTACTGGTTCATTTCCGTGAAGCTGGACAAAATCAAGCGCATGCTTATTGACAGTATTAGAAATTGGTTCAAATTTTTCGTTTACAAAAACACCCACTCTTTTAATCGAAGTAGGCAATCCAATCGGCAGACTAAAGTCATCGGGTACACAACGAGGAGATTGAGGATAAAAAATAAAACCCATAAAATCAGGTTGCAATTCACTAACCTCCAGAATATTGCCTGGTTCGCGCATTCCACATATTTTTAGCTTAATACTCATGTCGTTTTTAACTCAGCTTTACGCAAGCCAGCAATAAACTCTTTGCAGGCATTTTCAGGACTGGCTTGCTGCATAAACGTTTGTCCAATCAGGAATCCTTTAAACCCAACCTGTCGTAATTCAAGAATTGTCTTGGGATCATCAATTCCACTCTCCGAAATTTTCACAACTCCATCGGGTATCAGATTTGATAACCGTTTAGAAGTATCAATACTAATTTCAAGAGTCTTTAAGTTTCGGTTGTTCACTCCAACTAAATCAGGGTCGGCTTCCAGATTACTCAGGAGTTCTTCTTCTGTGTGAACCTCCAACAATATCTCCAACCCAAGTTGGTGCGCAAACTTTGTTAACTCTTTTGTCTCAACATGAGTAAGAACTGCCGCAATCAGCAAAATGGCATCAGCCCCGATTGATTTCGCTTCCATGATTTGATACTCATCAAGTACAAAATCTTTACGCAGAATAGGACAGGAATTAAATTTTCGGACAGTAGTCAGGTCTTCATTGCCACCTCCAAAGAAATGCTTATCCGTTAACACAGATAATGCAGAAGCACCTGCCTGAATGTACCCGGTTGAGATTTTTTCAACAGACGCAAACTGATTAATCATTCCCTTCGAAGGTGACTTTCGCTTGATCTCAGCTATGATGCCTGACTTATCTTTACGAAGAACAAAATTCTTTAATGAAATTGTTGGCGACTCGAAAAACATACTTTTCTCAAGAAGCTTGACTGGGAAAAGACTTTTACTCTCTTCCACTTCTTTGCGCTTGTGCTCAATTATTTGATCAAGTATGCTCATGATGCATTCAATAATTTTTTGAACGATACCAGCGCTTTACCAGATTCCAGGGCTTCCCTCGCTTTTAACAAAGCATTTTCCAACCCTTTACTTTGATTCGCACAGTACAGCGCCATACCCGCATTTGCGATTACTGCAGCGTTTTGTTCCACCGTTCCTTTTCCTTCCAGAATATGTAGAAAAATCTTGGCGGAATCCTCTATGGTATCCCCTCCGCTCAGATCTTCATACCTTACCTGTGGCAATCCTAAATCAGAGGGCTCAGCCAGATGCTCACCTCCATTAAAAAAATATTTAAACGGCCCGGTAAGCGAAATCTCATCGTACCCATCGAGGGCATGTAAAATCACAAAGTCCTTGTCTGTATTTTGATAGAGATAACCATACTGACGGGCTAATTCCAAACTAAAGACACCCACTAATTGCTTGGTAGGAAAAGCAGGGTTGACCATTGGGCCCAGCATATTGAAGAATGTTTTTACGCCCAATTCCTTTCTGATGGGTGCCACGTTTTTCATAGCCGGATGAAACATGGGTGCATGCATGAAGCAAATATTTGCCCGATCAATACTTCGCTTCAGTTCATTTACATCATTCGTAAACTTATATCCGAAGAATTCCAGCACATTGGAAGACCCACACGCAGATGACACCCCGTAGTTCCCATGCTTGGCAACAGGCTGACCGGCCGCTGCTACTACGAAAGAAGAGAGCGTTGAAATATTAAAGGTGTTTTTCCCATCTCCGCCTGTACCACACACATCCATCACGGGCTCATCAAATTTTATAGGAATACACAATTCCAACATGGCATCGCGAAAGCCTTGCAATTCGTGCACAGTAATATTACGCATCATGTACACCGTCAAGAATGAAGACATTTGACTGGCGTTGTACTTCCCAGATGCCAGTTCGATCAGCACTTCACGTGCTGTTTCCTTGGTCAGGGATTGATGGTCGATTAATTCATTCAGTATTGTTTTCATAATCTCATAAAATGTTGCCAGTCTCCAGTTGCCAGTCACCGGTAACTGGAGACCGGCTACTGGAAACCATTCAATGTTTTAACCAGTTTTCAATAATCTTGGGTCCTTCGGGAGTCATGATGGATTCGGGATGAAACTGCACACCACGAACATCATAGTTTGTGTGGCGAATGGCCATAATCAAACCCTCTTCATTTTCAGCGGTAACTTTAAGTTGAGCTGGCAACAATCCAGGTGTTACAGCCCAGGAATGATAATGTGTAACCTGAAAAGAATCAGGTAAACCAAGAAATAATTTTTCATTCTTATCTATTACGTTGGCTTTGGATGTTACACCATGCAGCACCTTAGGAATATTGTACAACGAACCTCCATACACCTCTGCAATACCCTGATGTCCCAGGCAAACACCCAGAATACTTTTCGATGGCCCGTATTGTTTGATTACATCTTTCATAATTCCTGCATGATCAGGAATTCCTGGTCCGGGAGAAAGTAGAATTTTATCAAATCGATTTACTTCTTCCAGCGTAATTTTATCATTGCGGTGTACTTCATACGCATACCGAAGTTGCCGGATAATGTGAACCAGGTTGTAGGTGAAAGAATCATAGTTATCGAGTACTAAAATTTTCATGATATTAAATAGTTTGGGCAATGATCACTGCTTTTCTCAAAGCGGCCAGTTTATTATTCACTTCCTGCAGCTCGCTTTCCGGGTTTGATTTTGACACCACACCCGCACCAGCCTGATAAATCAATTGGTTATTTCGGCTTAAAAATGTGCGAATCATAATGGCATGGTTAAAACTTCCATTGAACCCAAGAAAACCAATAGTCCCTCCATAAAAACCGCGATTCACATTTTCGTATAGATTAATCAATGTCATTGCTTTGTGTTTGGGTGCGCCCGACAAAGTTCCCGCAGGAAAGGTATCAGCAGCCATTTTAATAATAGAAGCATCCTCTATTAAACGACCGGTCACTTTCGAAACGAGGTGAATCACGTGTGAGTAGTATTGGATTTCTTTAAAAACCTCAACCTTTACTTCTGTAGCATTGCGACTCATGTCATTCCTCGCTAAATCAACCAGCATAATATGTTCTGCATTCTCTTTTTCATCCGCAGCTAGTTTATTCGCCAGTTCTGCGTCTTCCAAATCATTACCAGTCCTTTTGAAGGTCCCTGCAATGGGGTAAATACTTGCCTCACCATTTTTCACCTGAAGTTGCGCTTCGGGAGATGAACCAAAAAGTTTAAAACTTCCATAGTCGAAGTAAAACAAATAAGGAGACGGATTAATCGAACGAAGTGCGCGATACACATTAAATTCATCTCCTTTAAAATGACTTGAAAATCTGCGTGACAACACAATCTGAAAAACATCTCCACGATTGCAATGTTCAATTCCCTTCTCCACCATTCCTATAAACTGGTCATCTGAAACATTGGAAGTTTCATCGCCAGCAGATTGAAATGAATAAGTAGAAAAACGATTACTGAAAATAAGTTGTTCAATTTTGTTAACCCCCCTTAGCCCCCCCTGCAGGGGGGATTTTAGTGGGGTATTTTCAAACTCATTTTCCGTCAGCGTAAGCTGATTTGAAAAGTGATCTACTACAATTACATACCGGTATAACGTATAGAACACATCCGGAACACTTTCGTCTGTTTTAGTGATTGAAACATCTTCAAAGAATCGAACCGCATCGTAGTTCATGTAACCAAACAACCCACAACCTGCCTCCGCATCAAAAGAGTTTCGAAATGCTTCCAGTTTATCGATCAATTGACCATTACTGATTCCCTCCTTTAATACGACTCCATCAGGGAAGCGAATCTCAGCGGTAGAGCCCTTTACCTGAAAACTTGCTAACGGATCGCAACAAATCATCGACAAGCTATTTTCCTGCCCATGGTAATCCGAGCTCTCCAACAAAATACTTCCGGCAAACACATCCCGCAGTTTCAGATAAATGTTTACTGGGGTGAGCGTGTCAGCCAGCAGTTTCTTTGATTTACTATTAATTTTATACTTCATACAATCTCAATTTTAGTATCCTCTTTCCACACCTCCCTCTCCAATTGGAGAGGGAGGCCGGGAGGTGAGGTATTAAAACAAAAAGCCCGCCCCGATAAATCGGAGCGGGCTTTTGATAATTCTTTACAAGAAAATTAAAACATAGCCGTACACCGATTCAAACTGAACCTGTGCCACCACCAAGCTATATTAGAATTCATTCTCATTATGCTTCAGCTTTTTTCTTAGGTGTTCTTTTCGCTTTAGGAGCCACCTCTGTGGCTGCTACAGCTGTTGTTACATCAGCAACTTTCTTTGAAGTCGATCTCTTCAACCTGGCCTTTATTGAGTTTTTACTTCTGGATACCCCAAAAGAACCTTTCCAGCGTTTTCCTTTTTTTGATTTTTTGTCTCCGCGTCCCATGCTTAAAAATAACTTGTATGCAATAATAACAAACCAACCATCAATTGCAAAATAGCAATTAGCTTTTATTGAATTTATAGGTATTGTTTTAATTACCCTGCTTTCTCGCTCGGCATACTTAGTCGCTCGGTTTTGCCACTAATCAATTATACTTCAAGTACATCAGGGTCCTGCCGTGTATCGAACACGGATGCAATCAATACGATTTTTCTGCTTTTCCGGTCCGGTAAATAACCTTGTAGTTGTCCGATACCAGGTAACGATAACCTAATGATGCCACTATCGGATTTTGCTCTAGTGCTAAGACAAGTAAATTTTGCAACATTTTTGTTTGAAAATATAAATGGAACCACATAGGAACATAGTTCACATAGACAAGCACATAGGATTGCATTTCTATGTGACCCCTATGTGTTTTATTGTGTCTATGCGGTAAAAAATATGTTGTAAAATTAATTTGCCAGTACACTAGTTGTCCGATTTCCGGATGACGCAACAACTTACGAGTTCTCTCGAAGATTTTTGTTTTGTTTGACTTGGCTACTCTGTTGCCCGCTACTTCCTTGTGGCGAACAAAGCTTTCGTTTCTTTCTCTGTAGCCGACCTGAAAGTTTCGACTTTTCGAGGATTTCCACAAACATCCTTTCTTCGATATCCTCACCTTTGATAATCCGGAGAACTTCGCGCAATTCTCGTGGGCTAAAATTTCCAACCCTGCGTTTCTTATAAAAACCCACTCAGTCGCTCGGCTGTGCCGAGTGACGACTATTATAAGGCCTCTGGCCTACGTTGCCATTACTTCTAGCGGTGAGGAAACACAGGCACTACTATAATACCAAGAAGAGGGATCGACCACATACTCAGCCTCTACCGGATTATTATGGATGTACTCTATTTTCTGATTCACGATACCCGGATAATTCAGCTCAATCGGGTGGCTGGTCTTTTGCCAAAACATGTAGGTTGAATTTTGTTTCTGAAATTCAGCATAATACTTAAACATGTGCAGCAACCAATCTTTCCTGCTTTCTCCAGGTTCACTTTCAATGAGCTTCAGTATTTCTTTAACCGGGTGTCCATGAAATTATTTCTTACCCTCATACTCTGTGTATTCGTTTGGCCAGGTTTTTCTCAAACAATTGTTTCACCGAACGGAAAACTGAGCCTGTCGTTTACACTTACTCCAGAAGGAGAACCTGCCTATCAATTATCATTCGGACAGAAGCCGGTGATCAAGGGCAGTAAGCTGGGCATTGAATTAAAAAATCACCCTTCTTTGATAAGTGGTTTTACAGTTAAGAAAACAGACACACTTTACCGTTGATGAAACCTGGGAACCTGTATGGGGTGAGGTGAAAACCATTCGAAATAATTATAAAGAATTGTCAATTACGCTCAGTCAACGTGCTACTGAGCGGATCATGGTAATTCGCTTTCGGCTTTTCAATGATGGAGTGGGGTTTCGTTATGAGTTTCCAAAACAAGCAAACTTGCAACACTTCATTGTAAAAGGTGAATTTACTGAATTTGCAATGGCCGGAGATCATAAAACCTTTTGGATGCCCGGTGATTACGACACCAACGAATACACCTACTCTACCACAAAACTAAGTGAAGTGAATCCCGCTGTGCAGGGCAACGATGCCAGTGAAATCAGCACACGCTCTGTTATAATCAACGGTGTGCAAACCCCCTTGATGATGAAATCGGCCGATGGCTTGTACATTAACGTGCACGAGGCTGCATTGGTAAATTATCCTGCCATGAATTTAGTTGTCGATAAGGGTTCCTTGTCGTTAAGCTCTCATCTTTTTCCCGATGCCAACGGAAACAAAGCCTATTTGCAAACACCTTCGCATACTCCCTGGCGCACAATTATCGTAAGCGACAAAGCTGCTGATATTTTAAATTCGAAAACCATTCTTAATTTGAATGAGCCATCGGTGATTGAAAACACCGACTGGATTAAGCCAACGAAATACATCGGCATCTGGTGGGAGATGCACGTTGGCACTGGCTGGTGGAATTATTCTGATGAAGCAAACCTGATCCTCAACAATACCGATTGGAGAAAACTAAAACCAAACGGTCGGCACGCAGCGAACACTATGAATACCAAACGATATATAGATTTTGCTTCTGCCCATGGTTTTGATGGCGTACTGGTGGAAGGCTGGAATATCGGATGGGAAGATTGGTTTGGTCAGTGGAAGGAAGAAGTATTTGACTTTGTTACGCCCTACCCCGATTTCGATGTGAAAGAATTGCAAGGCTATGCCGCTTCTAAAAACGTAAAATTGATTATGCACCACGAAACCTCCTCCTCGGTTACCAATTATGAACGAAGATTGGATGAAGCCTATCAGTTTATGAAAGACCATGGGTACGATGCGGTAAAAACAGGCTACGTTGGCCGGATCATACCACGTGGAGAGTTTCATGATGGGCAGTGGATGGTAAATCACTACATCCGGGTGGCCGCGAAAACAGCAGATTATAAAATTACGCTGGATTCACACGAGCCTGTGCGTCCAACGGGCTTACACCGAACCTATCCTAACTGGCTGGCCTGCGAAGCTGCCCGTGGAAATGAGTTTAATGCATGGAGTTCCGGTAACCCGCCCGAACATGAACGATTCTACCCTTTACCCGGCTGATGGGAGGGCCGATGGATTACACTCCGGGCATTTTCGAAATTAAAATGGACTACTACGCTGCACAACGTCCCTTCAACAATCAGTCGCCTAACGGATTTCAGGTTCACACTACATTGGCGAAGCAACTTGCTCTTTACGTAACCCTGTACAGTCCGCTGCAAATGGCTGCAGATTTACCCGAAGCATACGAAAAACGTTTAGATGAATTTCAGTTTATAAAAGATGTTGCCGTAGATTGGGATGATACAAAAATAATTGAAGCTGAACCAGGCGATTACATCACCGCGGCGCGTAAAGCAAAAAGTAAAAACGACTGGTTCATCGGGGCGATAACGGATGAACAAAAAAGAATTTCCTCTATTCCACTAACCTTTCTAACGACAAAACAATGGTATGTGGCTACAATTTACGCGGTGGAAACCATACAAGGCGAAAAAGTAATAAGAGATATATGAAAATCACCTCTGATTCCACACATGAAAATGGCGATTACTCGGGGGATTCCTTCACCAGTTTACACACATTGTCCATACCCAGGTGCATGAGGGCATCACCCGCATTGACAACCGGGCTGTTGTTCAGTCCAATTACGTAAGCTGTTTCAACTGATTTTACCTGTTCTTTAAATTCTCCAAACGGATCGGTAATTGTTCCAACCCATTCACCCTTATGCACGAGTTGCCCACATTGAACACTCGACTGAAATAATCCGGCATGTTTGGCACGAATCCAGGACGAACTCCAGATAATACGGTTCTCTTCTTTCGGCTTTGGTGCATTCTCAATCATTTTTAAATGGTGCATCAGGCGCAATGTTCCCGCTATCCCTTCTTCAATTCCATACTGGTCGAAGCGCAACGATTCACCCGCCTCATACACAATAATGTTCTTTCCCTTTTTGGATGCTTCCTTGCGAAGTGAGTTCGGTCGAAAAGGTGAATCAATGGTGAACGGAGCGCTAAAGGCATTCGCGAGCTCTTGGTTTTTTTCATTATTCAACATGGCACGCACTTGCGGGTAATTGGTGCGCATAGCACCTCCTGTGTGAAAGTCGATACCAAAATCAATAAACGGAATAATTTGGTGCGTAAGGTTATACGCCACCCGGCTTGCCAGCGACCCGTTTTTACTTCCGGGGAATGATCGGTTTACGTCTTTGCCGTCAGGCACATCGCGGGAAAAGTTAAGGAACCCATACACATTTGTAATAGGCATACAAACTACGGTACCTCGTTTAACTCTGTGCAAGTCTGTGTCCAATATTCTGCGCACAATTTCCATCCCGTTGATTTCATCACCATGCATTCCTGCCATTAAAGCAAGCACGGGGCCTTCCTCTAATGACCGGGAAACATAAATAGGAGTATCAATTTGGGTATGAGAAGGCAGTCGTGCGATATTAATATCGATTTCCTTAAACTCACCTGGTTTTATATCGTGCCCGGCTATTGTTACTTGTTTCATAATTCAGTCGTTAGTCAAAAGTCATTGGGCATTAGGTAGTCACTAATGACGAATAACTTTTGACTAATTATGCGTTAATCTTATCCTTTTGAATTTTCTTCTTACCTGCATTCTTTTCGAGGTACTGAATGATTTTTCCTCCTATATCTATTTTTGTAGCGCCTTCAATTCCTTCTAAGCCCGGAGACGAGTTCACTTCCAGAATAAGCGGGCCACGTTTTGAAGGCAGCATGTCAACCCCTGCAACACCTAACCCCATTTTTTTTGCTGCTGTGATGGCCGCATATTTTTCGGCACGGGTTAATTTAACAACTGTGGCAACTCCACCCCGATGTAAATTAGATCGAAACTCACCATCCTTAGCTTGTCTCCGCATAGCACCCACCACTTCGCCATCCACAATAAATGCGCGGATGTCGGCACCTTTCGCTTCTTTAATAAACTCCTGAACAATAATGTGCGTCTTCAATCCGTGAAAAGCATCCATCACCGACTGTGCCGCTTTTTTATTCTCAGCCAGCACAACGCCAAGGCCTTGCGTTCCTTCCAATAATTTAATCACCACGGGCGCTCCCCCTACTGCTTCCACCACTCCCTCTGTATCTTTAGAGTAGTCCATAAAAATTGTTTTTGGTAAACCAAGTCCTGCCCTGGAAAGTATTTGCAAACTCCTGAGTTTATCACGCGAACGAATCAGGGCTTGCGATTCAACCGCAGTAAATACCTTCATCATCTCAAACTGTCTTACAATGGCAGCACCATAAAATGTTACTGATGCGCCTATACGAGGAATAATAGCGTCAAAGTAATCAAGCCTTCTTCCCTGGTATAATACAACAGGGTTTTTCTTCTCGATGAAAATAACACATTTCATATGATCAATGATCTCGACACGATGTCCGCGTTTTTCACCAGCCTCTTTTAACCGTTTGGTGGAGTAGAGTTTGGGGCCTGTAGAGAGGATGGCGATATTCATATAAACTTGAAAGCAGTTACCGGGAAGTCTTCTTATTCTTGTAGACCTTGTTACTTCTGTAAGATAGATTTTTTTTTGTTACATCGATCAGGAAACGATCACGCAAAATTTTTCGGCCTAACAAGATGGGAAACCGAAGGGCATCGCGGTCACTTAATGAGAACTCAGCCATAATTTCTTCATCAAAAATTTTTACTGTGGTATTGATTACGTAACGTTTTTCAGCCACGCCAAACGAGTTTTTTATTTCCCGTTCGGTATATTCTTTAAACACGAATTTCAAACCGGTAAATTCAGGATGCTCATCGTCCAATAAAACAAATTCAAGGTGATCGTCTACTACTTCCGCACGCGAACAATGAAGGCTGCTGGTGAAAGCTCCGGTGTCAATTTTAGCATGGATGTTAGACAAGCCAAGGCCCGGAAGGTCAACCCTGTCGGAACGTCCTAAAATTTGCATGCAATAGCGGTTTAGTAAAACAAGATGCAAAAAAAATCCCTCACCCCCATCCCTCTCCCTTGGTTTCTGTTAGGCATAAGTACATTTGATTAGCTTGTTCAAATCACAGTTAGGAACTATAACTAAAAATCTAATTCCTTCGCGCCTTCTTTCTATTCAAGTTCATCGCTTACGCGCGAAAGAATTCAAAGTATTTCATAGAAAGTATGCAGGCGCGCGTAATTGATGATTTGTTTCCGAACGCATGCATTCGGAAACAAATCATCATGCTAAACAGTGAGGTTATGGCCGCTGGCGGCCATAACCTCACTGTTTTATAGCGCGGACTACATCTTTATGAAAGCTGTTACATATCCGTCCGCGCAATTCGCACTCACTTTTTTAAAAGTAAAGCCTCCTGATTTCTTCAAGAGGCTTCAAATAATATCTTCAGAGACGTCAGACCACTTGGAGTGGTCTGACGTCTCTACCCTTTCACTTTAAACGCTACAGCAGTATTCTCCCACTGTAGGTTTATCTGGTCTTTATCAACGCCTATTGTAAAGGTTTCAACAAATGCTGTGGTTTTACCGGCTTTTACGGTCACCTTTAATGCATCCTGATCTTTGTTCTTCTCATAATCGTAAGCACCCCACTGATCGGTTTTCTTATTAAAAATAATGACCCATTCACTTTCATTCGGAATGGTGAACAGTGCATACGTACCTGCGGCAAGCGCCTTCCCTTCAATGGTCACAGCCTTATCAAATTTAACAGTAGTAGCGGCATTGGCACCTGTGCGCCATACCTGGCCATACGGTTCTTTTTCACCGAGCATCTTTCTACCGCGTGCGGATGGCCGGCAATACACAATTTCAACATTACTGCCTCCGATGGTTCCCTTGACAGTTTCCTTGGGGCTAAGCGGTTTTTCCTGAGCAATGCTGCTAACTGCAAACATCAATAGCATGGTAACAACTGAGGTGATTTTCTTCATAACGGATGTGTTTAATTGTTTGGTTTCGATAACGTGAAAATGCCCCGTTCTGATGAAAATCAGTACGAGGCATTAAAAACCATAGTAAAATATTAACCTGTAAAACTAAAGTTATAACGTGCCTCACACCTGTTCGGTTCTCGTTTTCGGGATATTTTTTTTGAGAAATGTTGATTACAAGAGCCGAAATCAATTAAGACTTGAACTTACCGTGATCTTTGTATTTAATAACTTGGATATCGGGCAATTCTTCTCGGCATCTGCCACAACCTCATCAAATTTTTCTTTTGTAATTCCGCTAATGTTTGCTTTCACCGTTAAATGCGAGTTCGTGATCGCGCCATCCTCAAAATTGATTTCGCATTTTGTCTCCAGCTTCTCTGCTGCAAATCCTGCCGCATCAATATTAAAGGAAAGTTTCATGGTAAAACACCCAGCGTGAGCTGCGGCTACTAATTCCTCGGGGTTGGTACCAACACTTTCCTCGAATCGCGATTTGAACGAATACTGTGTATTGTTCAACACCGTGCTTTGTGTGGTTAAAGAGCCCTTTCCCTCTTTACCGGTTCCCTGCCAAATGGCTGTTGCATTTCGTTTCATGGTATTTGACTTTATATTTTGCTGTTATCAAATATATACAGGATGCATGAATATTAATCTGGCCGTGTGTTATCAATTTTAGAAGTATATAGAGTCCATTGAAGCCAGAAATAACCGACTGTTCCAGAAACCAGGGAGGCTAGCAGTACCGCTATTTTAGATTGTATGATTTGGTCAGGATTATCATACGCTAACAGGGTGATGAAAATGGACATGGTAAATCCGATGCCTCCTAAAAAACCAATCCCTACAATATGCTTCCATTTTACCTCCTCGGGTAAGGAACAAATTCCAAGTGCTACCGCTGCAAAACTAAAAAGTAAAATACCCAGTGGTTTCCCTAAAATCAATCCTGTAAAAATTCCAATGCTGTTGGAATGAGTTAAACCGTGCATCCAATCACGCTCAATGACAATGCTGGTATTAGCCAACGCAAACAATGGCAGAATAATAAAAGCGACTGGCTTATGCAGAAAATGTTGAAGTCTATAGGACGGTGACTTCTCTCCACCATCGCCAAACGGAATGACAAACGCTAACAATATACCGGCAATGGTGGCATGAACGCCAGACTGCAACATGAAATACCAGGCAAGCACCCCACCAAGGAGATACGGAATTAATGAATGAACCTTCAGGCGATTCAGCACGAAGAGAAATAATAAAATACCTAACGCGATGAATAAATTTGTAAAGGCAAGTGAGCTTGTATAGAAAACAGCGATCACGATAATAGCACCCAGGTCATCAATAACGGCTAATGCAGTCAGCAATACTTTTAAAGAAGTTGGCACTCGACTGCCAAGTAGTGATAAAATACCAATTGCAAAAGCAATATCAGTAGCCATAGGGATACCGGCCCCAGCTTGTGAGGGGGTTCCGAAATTGAATACAAGAAATAAACCTGCAGGAACAACCATTCCGCCTAGTGCAGCCACAATTGGAAGCGAGGCTTGTTTGATTTGCGAAAGCTCTCCGATATAAATCTCTCGTTCCAACTCTAAACCAATGAGCAGAAAAAAAATAGCCATCAATCCATCGTTGATCCAATGCTCGGTGCTTTGTCCGGCAAGTTGAATATGCCATACATACTGATAACTGTCTTGCCAGATAGAGTTCGTCAACAACAAAGATGTAGCAGCACAAAAAATAAGCAGGATGCCCCCTGCTTTTTCACTGTTAAAAAATTCGTTGAATAGTTTTGTGGGTTTCATTGTTCATCTCCTCTTAGGCGCCCTTTAGTCCACAATTTCTAAACAACTCAATTCAGAGTCGTTAATGAAGTTCTGAATCTGAATTGACTTAGCTCCAAGGATTTTTTCGAGGTTCCCCGTGATTGTATTTCCTGATTTTATCCAAATCAACTTGGGAGGTTGACCATGCAACAAACTTAAGTGGTAGAAATCTGAATCAAAAGTAACAATTGTAAACCCCTCCTTTTTAGCGAAATCCCAAATTACTTTATCAGATTTATTCTCAAGTCTTAGTTTTTTAACATGCTCTGTTCCAGGAAACAATAATTCAATTTTTTTTACCAGTCTGTAGGAAATATTTTGATCTAAAGGAAGTTTCACGAAGCAATTCTTAATCGGTGCTCCCGGTCAGCTGCAAAAGCAAGGCAGGCGTTAATCTGTTCCTCACTTAATTCAGGAAAGTCCTCAATTATTTCAGCTTTAGTCATTCCATTCGCTAACCAATTAAGAACATCAAACACTGAAATCCTGGTCCCTTTAACACAAGGTCTGCCAAATCTCTTCTCTGGGATTATCTCGATAAAATTACTGTAATTCATGCTGTTAATTTAATCATTTTTAGCCAATCCGTACAAGGTTGTTTGGGGTTGGCTAACTTACAAATGAGTAAGAAAAAAGAATATGTGAGCGAATTAGCAAGACCGTGGGAAATGAATAGTCGTCACTCGGCACAGCCGAGCATCTGATGAGGGGTTTTTGTTGCCACCGAGAACGGCTACTTATTTGCCTTCAAATTTAAACGAGACTTTTATTTTTGCACGGTATGCTTCAACCTTGCCGTTCTTAAGTTGCAAATCGAGTTCTACTACCTCTGCGACCCTGAGATCGCGGATACTTTTGGCCGCTTTAGTGACGGCAGCTTGTGCAGCCTTTTCCCACGATTCGCTGCTGGTGCCAACCAGTTCAATTACTTTGTAAACGTTCTCTGCCATGTTGTACCTCCTTTTTCGTTAAAGTTTAAAATTTGATTTTACCAAATCTATCGAATATTATCATGGAATACAATAGCAGGACTACCGCTCAGCAATCCATGCATGCACTCAGATGAAAGGGTAGTCGTCACCCGGCACAGCAGAGCGACTGATCAGGAAAATTCGTTGAATAGTTTTGAAGGTTTCATTGATTTACCTTCGATTCAATGATGTTCGCTTCGCGATAGAGTTTGCTAAAACAATGAACATACCGGTAAAGATGGAAACATCGGCCATATTGAATATGCCGGTTTGAAAAATACCAAAATCAATGTGAAGAAAGTCGGTTACGGAACCATACACCAGCCTGTCATAGATATTTCCGATGCCGCCACCAATTACAAAAGCAAAGCCAAACAGTGTAACGTTAGATAAGTTGGTTTTCGTAAAAAGAAATCCAAGGCCAAACCCCAGCACAACCAACGGAAGCAATGACAACAACGCAAACCTGAGAGGGCCAGGTAATGAATCGCCCAAACTTAAAAACGCACCTGAGTTTTCAACTTTAGTTATTGTAAGATAATTATTGACCAATGCGATTTGTTCATGGTAATCCACCTGTTGTCTCACAATGCTTTTTGAAATTTGATCGCAGCCAATGTTTACAACCAAAATTCCGAAAATCGCTAATGCTCTTAAAACTTTTGTCTTCATGTTTCTATAAGAAATGGTAGTGGTCACTCGGCTCAGCCGATTATTGTGCTTTTACCCTTGCCTTTACTATTGCAGTATCAATTCCTGCAGGCTTCATTTTCATATCTGCATCGTCTTCAATTAGTTTTTTTAAGAGTGAGATTGTTTCATCAAATTCCGTATGCTTGTCCATCATGTAAGTCATATCATACTCAATTTCTTCCCAGGTTGAAATGTCTGCATGATTATGTTGTAGTTGGACTTCTAACTTATCAAGCGCGTTTGCAACTTTAGATTCATAAGTTTCTTTGTTTTCAAACTCATAAAACAAATCATAAATCTCTTGTCCATTTATATTAATTAATGATTCTTTTAAATTTTCTATTGCTTTTCTTTCTCCCTCAATTTTTTGAATTCTAATTTGTGGATTGCGTAAAACATCAAGTGCAGAAACGTCCTTTGCCTCTGCCTCAACTAAGTCGTGAATTATAATCATTTTTAAGAATCTTGCCGTGTCAATTTTTTTTAAAAGCAAAGGCTCAATAAGAACAGCCATTAAAGACATTCTCCATGTATGTTCGGCTACGCTTTATTGTCTACCATTAGAAGTGTAACTGTGTCGTAATTCGAATTTAAGCCTTTCCGCTAGTGTTATAATAAGACCTTTAATACGGATTCTAATTTTTCTTTCATAGTGAATATCGAAGTGTATTTTTTTGCTTTTATAATTACCACAATTTACAAAAATCTTCTTTCCTCAGAGTGTGATTTGGGTTGCTGTCCAGCGACATGACGCACAACATCTGGCTATATGCACCCCTACAACCATTTCACTTCCCAAACGGATTCATCGATGACAGTGCGCGCTTGGCTCCGCCCATTTTGTTCATGGTCTTCATCATCTTGCGCATGTCGCTGAATTGTTTGAGTAACTGATTTACCTGCGTCACTGAGGTGCCACTGCCTTTGGCAATGCGGTCTTTGCGGCTGCCGTTGATCAAGTCTGGATTTTCACGCTCTTGGGTGGTCATGGAGCGGATGATGGCTTCTACAGGTTTAAAGGAGTTATCATCAACATCAACACCTTTCATAGCTTTGCCCACACCGGGGATCATGCCCATGAGGTCTTTGAGGTTACCCATTTTCTTAATCTGTTCAAGCTGGGTAAGGAAGTCGTTAAAGTCGAACTGGTTTTTACGAAGTTTGGCATTGAGGCGTTTGGCTTCATCTTCATCAAAGTTCTGTTGTGCTTTTTCAACCAAACCTACCACATCACCCATGCCGAGGATACGGCTCGCCATCCTGTCGGGGTAAAAGCGATCAATCGCTTCCATCTTCTCACCTGTGCTGATGAACTTGATAGGCTTCTCCACTACCCTGCGAATGGAAAGTGCAGCACCACCACGCGCATCACCATCGAGTTTGGTAAGTACAACACCATTAAAATTCAACCTTTCGTTAAATGCTTTTGCCGTGTTCACTGCATCCTGACCAGTCATCGAGTCCACCACAAACAAGGTCTCTGATGGATTGAGTGCTTCCTTCAATCGCGCAATCTCATTCATCATTTCTTCATCCACCGCCAAACGTCCGGCCGTATCGACAATCACCACGCGGTGATTATTTTTCTTCGCATGATCAATGGCAGCCTTTGCAATTTTTACGGCATCTTTATTTTCGGGTTCGGCATATACCTCCACACCTATTTGCTCGCCCAATACTTTTAATTGATTAATAGCAGCAGGTCGGTAAATATCGCAGGCTGTCAATAATACCTGCCGTCCCTGCTTCTTTAAATAACTCGCAAGCTTGCCAGAGAAAGTTGTTTTACCGGAACCTTGTAAGCCGGCAATTAATATGATGGCGGGATTGCCTTCTATTTTAATATCTTCGCTTTGGCCGCCCATGAGAGCAGTGAGCTCGTCATTCGTAATCTTTACCAACAACTGCCCTGGTGAAACTGCCGTAAGCACATCCTGCCCGAATGCCTTTTGTCTGATCTCGTCTGTTACTTCTTTGGCAACTTTATAGTTAACGTCCGCATCAATCAACGCCTTACGGATTTCCTTAATGGTGGTGGCAACGTTTACTTCGGTGATCCTTCCCTGGCCTTTCAGTGTTTGAAAGGCTTTCTCCAGTTTTAAACTTAAATTATCGAACATTGATCAGGATTTTAAACTATTCGCGGTGCCGCGATCCCCTTTTGCAGTTCCGAAATGGAGATCGCGGAATAAATCCGCGAATTATAAGATCCAAAGGTAATTCAAAATTGTCTGAAACAGGATAGCCAGGATTTAAGGATTTTCAGGAATTGATAAATCACTAAATAGCCATGGAATAATCCTGTTAATCCATTAATCCTAATAATCCTGATTCAGACAATTGACCGAAAAGAAATAAAGGGATAGACTTCGCCTGCTTTAAAGGTTGATTTTTCAAGAGGCAATTCGAGGAACCCATCCACATCTTTTAAATTGGCAAAATCGCCTGATCCTCCACCGGCATTTGGATATGCGAAAAGGATGCCTTCTTTTACTTCAGTCCGGACTTGAAGGAAATAAGTCAACGAAGGAGTAAAATTTACATCAGCAGCCAGCCTTGCTGTCACGGATTTGTTCTCTACTCCCAAACAGTTCATGATCCACGGTTTCACATACTTGTGAAAACACAAAAAAGTAGACACCGGATTACCTGGTAACGCAAACACGATTTTACTTCTATCTACTGATGCACCGAACCAAAATGGTTTTCCCGGCCGTTGACTTACCTGATGAAAAAGTTTTTGAATGCCGAGTTCTTCCAACACCCTCGGAATAAAATCAAACTTACCTTTGGATACACCTCCCGACAAAATCATTACATCATCGTTTTCGAGAATGGTCTGAAGATTTTTCTTCACTAATTCTTTATCATCGGTGAGATGAAATGATTCCGATTTCCAACCCATCTCGTTCATCGCTGCCTGTAACGCATACGTATTTGATTTCCGGATCTGATGAGGTTGGGGTATTTCATCAATTTCCACAAGTTCATCTCCGCTTGATACCACTGCTGTCTTGGGAAAAGCAAAAACATGTACCGATTTTTTACCAACCGATGCCAACAAGGCAACTTCTGCTGCAGAAATTTTTTGCCCAGGCTTTAATAACTCATCCCCTCGTTTTGCATCCTGACCTTGCGGATGAATATTTATTCCCTTTTCAATTTTTTCAATGAGAATCGTAGCACTTCCATCTTTTATTTCAAGGTCTTCATATCTGATAACCGCATTGGTGTTCCCAGGCAGCACCGACCCAGTCATTACTTCGATGCAATTGTTCTGATCTTTCAATACCAACTGAGGTGATCCCGATGCCTGAATATTCTCAATGAGGAACACTTGACCTTCCTTATTAAACTTGTCAGCCTGAACAGCAATGCCATCCATAGCCACACGGCTGAAAGGCGGGAAATCGCGATCGGCATGAATGGTTTCTTCCAGAATACGTCCGGCTGAGTTAAGAATATCGACTTCTTCAACCCCAGGCTTTGCAGTTAATGACTGAACAATTCTATAGGCCTCCTGTACACTTACCATTGCATGAAATTATTATTAAATTTGAAAATGACATCGTTGTTAACGGCTGTTTTATGGCAGGTTGACCACACACTATGAAAGATAAAAAACTCACGCACATTGATGCATCCGGTAATCCACAAATGGTGGATGTATCGTTAAAGGCTGCTACCCATCGCACTGCGCGGGCTCAAGCTACCATAAAAGTCAGCAATGAAATACTTAAGCAAATCAATAACCAAGAACTGATAACAAAAAAGGGCCCTGTGTTTCAAACAGCTATTCTGGCTGGCGTGATGGGCGCGAAAAAAACTTCCGATCTTATTCCGTTATGTCATCCGTTGAGCATGGAAAACTGCCAGGTTGAGATCCACGTGAAGAATGATAAAATTGTTATCGATACGCTTGCGGCCATCACGGGAAAAACCGGTGTGGAGATGGAAGCCCTGACTTCGGCCAGCGTGGCTGCCCTTACCATTTACGATATGTGCAAAGCGCTGTCACATGATATCATCATTGAAGAAATAAAACTCATGGAAAAAACAGGTGGTAAGAAAGATTTTAAACGCAATTGATCTATGACCTTTCGGAGACGACTTTATCTGACACTTGAGCCCACCGAAAAGGGAGGAGTTTGGGAACGTATTTTTGAGTTTTTACTCGTCATCATTATTATCCTCAACATCTTTGCTATTATTTTAGATTCGGTAGAACAATATCAACTACAGTACAGAGAACTCTTTAGAAATTTTGAAATTTTCTCCGTTGTCTTTTTTACGATAGAGTATGTGTTTCGTCTTTATTCCATTGTAGAAAATCCAAAATACAGAAAACCTGTTGCCGGAAGACTCAAGTTTGCTTGCACACCAATCGCGATTATAGATTTATTGGCATTTGTTCCGTTCTATTTTACATTCTTACCGTTT
>Ga0247727_10006702_pt1 | contig 22476 bp, 17 predicted proteins | sample WisWelCaveWW1625_FD_202498 | JGI IMG/M metagenome (GOLD analysis project Ga0247727, IMG submission 202498) | Biofilm microbial communities from Wishing Well Cave, Virginia, United States - WW16-25 | ecosystem: Environmental > Aquatic > Deep subsurface > Groundwater > Cave microbial mat | place...
GTCCGCCGGTTCGGCGATCAGGATGTCATCACCCTCATCTCCCACCAGCGAATCCGCCTCGGCCCCGCCATCGAGCACATCGCCTGAAGCGCCGCCCAACAACGTGTCGTTCCCGGCACCGCCGACCAACATGGCCGGAATATCCAAAGCCCACGACACCTCGGCCCGATCGTTGCCGGCACCTCCAGAAACGCTGACCGATTTCACAGCGGAGCGATCATACGTGTGCGAATCACCATTGATCGTGAGTCGAACTGAATCGGCACCGAGTGGTTCGAGTAGCAAGGTGTCGTCCGTGTCGCCCAGTTCGGCGACCAACACGCCGGAAGAGTCCAGAAATGGAGACCCACTCGTATGCGTTAGCAGCAAGCGATCTTCGAGCTGTTCCAGCGAAACCGACCGTCTCAGAGAATGTGAATCCGGAGATGTCCTGGCACGTGTTCTCTTTCGACCTTGACTCCCCCCCCCGGTCAGCCTCCCTAAATTTCCCATGATGCCAACCAAGTGCTTGGTAATGCGGCGCATGATTCATTCCCCCCAAAATTCGATTGACTTGAATTCACTGCTACATTCCGTATCTGTTGCGAGACGATCGCAAAGTGGTTTTGAGTTGTCGCAAATAGTCCCAGAACAGGGTCAGCGTTGATCAGGCACCCGTGATTATGAGCACAGTGAATCGCACCTGGCAAGAAGATTCTTGTGCTTATGCCGCTATGTGGCATTCTCGCGCGAGATGCTCAGACTAATTCCTTCATTCACATTCGCTAAATGAGCTACGCTCGTCGTGCTTGTCGCTTGCGTTCGGTTTCGGTGAGGAGTCGTTTGCGCAGGCGGATGGCGTTTGGGGTGACTTCGACGAGTTCGTCGGCGGCGATGTATTCCAGCGCGATTTCGAGGGTGAGTTCGCGCGGGGGTTTCAGGAGGATGTTCTTGTCGCTGCCGGCGGCGCGCATGTTGGTAAGTTTCTTTTCGCGGCAGATGTTGACGGGTAGGTCGTTGTCGCGGCAGTGTTCGCCGACGATCTGGCCGACGTAGACGGGGTCGCCGGGGGCGACGAAGAGCGAGCCGCGCTGTTGCAGGTTGTCCATGGCGTAAGCCGTCGCCGTGCCGGATTCGCTGGCGATCATGACGCCCAGCGACCGGCCGGGGATGAGGCCGCGCATCGGTTCGTAGGCATGGAAATTGTGGTGCATCACGACTTCGCCCGAACAGACGGTCATGATGCGGCTGCGTAACCCGATCAGGCCGCGGGCGGGAATGGTGAATTCGAGGTGGGCCGATAGGTCGCGGGTTTCCATGCGGGTGCACTCCGCGCGGCGATTGCCCAGAAGTTCCATCACCGGTCCGAGAAGCTGGACCGGCACGTCGATCACCAGGAACTCGATCGGTTCCAGGGTCTTGCCCCCCTCGTGCTTGAGGATCACTTCCGGCTTGCCCGCGGCCAGCTCGAAGCCCTCGCGACGCATGTTTTCGATCAGGATCGACAAGTGCAACAGGCCGCGGCCGGAGACGAGGAATTCGTCCATCGAGCCGGTGTCGAAATCCACCCGGAGTGCGACGTTCGATTTGAGTTCTTTCCAGAGCCGCTCGCGAAGCTGCCGGCTAGTGACGTAGCGGCCGACGCGGCCAGCGAACGGCGAGTCGTTCACGCGAAAGATCATGTGCAGCGTCGGCTCGTCCACGTGGATTGATGGCAGCGCGACCGGCGTTTCCTCGTCGGTCACCGTGTCGCTGATGTCCACGTCTTCCAGCCCGACGATCGCACAGATGTCGCCGGCCGTGACGGCATCGGTCTCGATCCGGCCCAGGCCATCGAACTGCAGCAGTTTGACGACGTCGCCGGGCACGTGGCTGCCGTCTCGTTTGATCAGCGTGACGCGCTGGCCCTTCTTGAGCGTGCCGGCGAACACTCGGCCGATCGCGATCCGGCCCACGTAGTCGCTGTAGTCGAGAGTGGTCACGAGCAGTTGCAACGGCCCCGAAGGGTCTGCCTCGGCGACCGGCACATTCTGAATGATGGTTTCGAAGAGCGGGCGGATGGTCGATTCGAGATTGTCTGGGTCGGTGCCCGCGTACCCCTCGCGGCCGGATGCGTAAATGATCGGAAAGTCGAGCGCGGTGTCGTCGGCGCCGAGTTCCACGAACAGATCAAACGTCTCGTTGACGACTTCCTGCGATCGCGCGTCGGGTCGATCGACCTTATTCACAACCACAATCGGCCGCAATCCGCACTCGAACGCCTTTTTGAGCACGAACCGCGTTTGCGGCATGGGACCTTCAAAGGCATCGACGAGCAGCAAGCAGCCGTCGGCCATCTTCAGCACCCGTTCGACCTCGCCGCCGAAGTCGGCGTGGCCCGGCGTGTCGATGATGTTGATCTTGTAGACGCCGCCCTCAGGGGCGTGGTAGGTGATCGCACAGTTCTTGGCCAGAATGGTGATGCCCCGCTCGCGTTCGATCGGGTTCGAGTCCATGATCAGCCCATACTGGCCGCCCGCGAGTCTCTCAAGCTGTCCAACCCGGAACATGCCGCTTTGGCGCAGCATCTGATCGACCAGCGTCGTTTTGCCGTGATCGACGTGGGCAATGATGGCAACATTTCGGATATCGGTTCGTTTCATCGTTCCTTCCGGGCCAAGTTGAGCACAGCATGTTATTCGGAAGTGGCAGCGAGCGTCAACGTGAACCGTGAGTCACACGACGGGCCGCTTGCGTTTGCTGTTCCGAGCGAGCTTCACCGCTACGCGTCCTTGAATCTGCCGCCAAAGCCGTTTCCAGCCGTCGGGGTCGCGGCGTCGGTGCGGAAAATAGGCGAGCAGGAATCGAAGGGCATCGGTTCGCGTGAGCACAGGGTAGCTCTGCAGGCTGGCAAAAATGCGGCTGACGTTCTGAAGTCGCCTCGATTCGGGCAAGTTTCGCCAGATGAGTACGCCCGCCAAATCGATCAAGTAGAGATTCGGGGCATCGCCCGAACGGTCCTCCAGGCCGACCAGGAAGTTGGCTGCTTTCATGTCGCGATGTGAGATTTTTCGCTCGTGCATGCGTCGCACGAGTTCGCCGAGCTGTCGCATGAGCGACCGCACGCGACGGCGGCGAGTTTCGGGCGGAAGTTGCACGACGACGTTCGTCAGATAGTTTTGAAGGCTGACGCACGAGGGAATCGCCTGCGTGATCAAGTACGTTTCGCGAACGAACGGCCCGGCAAATCGTTCGAGGACGGCCAGCGGCCGCGCCGTGGGAATGCGGCGGATCAGAAGCCCGTGCCCCGCGTGCCAGGCCCGCAACGCGGGGCTGTGATGTGCCGTGGCCCGCAATGGGTCCAGCCACTTCGGGCAATTGAATCGTTTGTAAATCACCGGAATGGTCTGCCCGCCCACGTGCATGGGCAACCGCACGACGTCCGATGACGGCGAATCCTTGAGCATTTCGGCCGAATCCGCCCGAAACGGCGCGTCCGGATCGCGCAACAGGGCCAACATGGCCGATTCACCCAGCTCCGTTACCGCGTATCCGTGCGCGCGGTCGATGTTGCGGTAAAAGAAACGGCGATTGTTGGATATGCAGCGATAATCCAAATGCCGCCAAAACTTCCACGCGCGCCGGTGCAGCTTCGCTTCAAGCTCACTCGTTGAATTTCGCCAGTCACGGCCGAGCGAGGGCCGCAATTCGAGATAGCGTCGCAGAAATCGGGCACGGTCGATGCCGCGGGCCATGCTCAGAAAATACAGTCCCAAGGCCAGAAGGTCGGCGGTCGTTCGCCGCCAGTTCACCCTGCCGACCGGCGATGCCTCGTGCAGATCGACCACAAAAAGCTGAATGCGGTCGTCGTCCACAAGCCGGATCAACACGTTGCCGGCGTGCAGATCGGGATGCACGATGCCCGCCTCGTGCAGTCGGGCGGTAAGTTCGGCAAGCTGTTCGGCCAGCCGGCGCCGGATTCGGCTCTGACGCAGTGCGGGCAATTGAGGGAATTGGTGCTGGACGAAGTGATCCAATGGCTCAACGCCTTCGAGCCCTTCGGTGATCAGAAAATTCTCAAAGACGAAACCTGCCTTGCGCTGCTCGCCGAGAGCCAGGGGTTCGATGGTTGGGATTGAGTGGCTCGCCGCCAGCTCGACCTGATTCCACTCGCGCCGTCCTTTGGACGATTGGGCCCACTGGCTGAGCATCGCCCGCGCGTCGTTCACGCGGTTGTGTTTGATGTAAACGCTGCGATCCTGGAGTTGAACGCGGTAGACGGTGCGATGCGGGCCCTGCTTGACGACGGAGGCTTGTCCGGTTTCGAGCCAATTCGCCAGACGCAGCCCGCGCGGACCGAAGAGCAACTCGGCGGCGTCCGATCGAACACGCCACCAGATATCGCCAAACCGCAGGCGGGTAAAGCTGGTCATGCTGCCAACGCCGGCTCCAGCGCGACGGCCCGATGGACCGCGATGAGTTCGTGAGCGACAGGCTCGGAGCTGCCGGTCAGAATCTGTTCCAAGACGGGTGCCCAGCACGAAATGCTGAATCGTTCCTCGACGATCTGCCGGCCGCGCCGACCCATCGCGCGACGCAACTCGGGGTCCGCGGCCAACACGCTGATCGCCTCGATCCAATCCGACTTGGTCTCGACCAGAAAGCCGCTGCGACCGTGTTCAACCATATCGGTGTGAACCCCGACCGCGTTCGTGACGACCGGCAACCCGGCTGCCATGTACTGCAGAATCTTCAGACCGCACTTGCCCCGGCTCCACAGGTCGTCGGGCAGCCAACTAATTCCAATATCGGCCTGGGCCAGTTCGTGTGCCTCGATCGCCTCGGACCAGACGACCGGCACGACAGGCAGTCGCTCGAAGGTCGGAAACGAATCGCAGATCACCTTGAGCCTCGCGCCGGTAATGTACCGGCCGATCGCCTCGAACAGCGGCGTGGCTCGCACCAGCCCGCGCAGCGTGCTCGACGAGCCGATCCAGGCCAGCTCGATGGTCTCGGAATCTTCGTGCTCGGCCAACTCGGGGTATCGCGACGGATTCACGCACGTCGGCACGACGTGTACGCGAGCGGCGTCGGTAAACTGCTGGGCATGCTCGGCCAGGAACGAGTTGCCGGTCACGACTGCGTCGGCTGCTTGAACGATGCGGCGAAATCGCATCGCCCGGCGCGGACAGAGCTGGCCCTTGGTCGCGTAGGAATCGCGATAGAGAACGGCGTCGTCGAAGTCAAAGACAAATCGTCGGGCGTTGTATCGCAGCAGGCGAAGCCGAAACGAATCGAGCAGCTTCCTCTGCAAGACGACGACGTCTGCGCTCGATTTGTCGCCCAGTGGATACAGCCGAGACAGCAAGGTAGACATGACTGGTCGCAGGTCAACGCGCCAGCCACGCGACTCCAAATCCGACACATACGCCCGCAGTCGATAGCGGCAACATACGTGGTCGGGCCTCTCCACTAGCCCCACGGCTCTCATAGTTCCGGTCTCCTGTCGCTCTGAAGAAGGGGAGAGGCATCCGTTCCGCGATGCACCATTCGGGCCGTCCCGGCAAAAGGTGCCTGTCCCCTTTTTCAGAGCCTGGCCGAGGCTCGGTTGAAATGGGGCGGCATACTAGCGGCGAGTGCAAAATCGGACAAGACGGGCTTTGCCACTGTCGCCATCTGGACGAAAAATTTTAGTCGGGCTATAAGTCCCCACCTTTTCCCGGGGATTCGTCGGATGAACGACTTCATTGCAGGTGTAGCGCGTGCCGCGGCTGAATCGTTCGAGTTTCCCGAGCCGATTCTTGAAGTCGGCTCGTTCCAGGTGTCGGGCCAGGAACAGATTGCGAACTTGCGAGGCTTATTTCCTGGCAAGGACTTCGTCGGCATCGACATGCGGCCGGGTCCCGGAGTCGATTCAGTTGAGAATGTAGAGCGGCTGCCACGCCGCGATCAATCTGTCGGTTCCGTTATCGCACTGAATCTGTTCGAGCACGTCGAGCGCTTCTGGCTTGGCTTCCATGAGATTCAGCGAGTGCTGCGGCCGGATGGGCTGCTTTTCGTCAGTTGCCCATTTCACTTGCACATCCACGCCTACCCCAACGATTACTGGCGGTTCACGCCCGAGGCATTTCGGCTGTTGCTCGATCGGCTGCCCGCGAAGTTGATAGGATTTCACGGGCCAGCGAAGCGGCCACTTGACGTTTGGGCCGTGGCCGCCGGATCGGAATACCCAAAATTCACCGAGCAGCAGCACGAGCAGTTTCAGTTCCGCATCGCTCAGTACGCCCGTCAACGGCTGCCTTGGCACAAGCACATCCGCTATCGCATCGCCCGACTCATTGGCGGTCGCGGTCCATTCGCGGCATTTTTCGATGCCGAAAAATTCGACTCGCAGTTGATCCGGGCTACTTAGTCAGCCACGAGTTCTTCCCCAAACGCCTACGTTGACCAGAATCACGGAAGCTGTTAGAAACGCCCCCCCATTCATGGCAGCGGGGGATTGTGTCTTATCAAGATGCGGCTCTGCAGACAAACAAGTAGTTGGAGATAACCGCAGCATGCGCGATCGGAATCGAGAACTGTTTCTTTGCGGGGGCACCCAGAGTAGCGGATCGACTCTGATCTCATGGTGCTTCCTGCAACGTAACGACATGAACGGCGTGCTCGATGCCGACAACGATCTGCTCATCGACATTCCAACGCACTGGGGCAGCCCGTTCACTTGGTACAAGACCACGATCAGTTGCTTCCGCATGAGCGAGCTGATGGCCCACTACGAGGACGCCGGCTGGCACGTGCATCCGCTGTTGGTCGTGCGCGACGTGCGTCAGGTTTGGGCCTCACTTTGCCAGAAATCGTACGGCCGAAACGGCATCACGGCCGAAGACCCTCCACTGCGTCTGCGACTCCGCCGGTTCAAAGAAGATTGGGAACTTTTCCGGCTCAAAGGCTGGCCGACCGTTCGCCATGAAGGCTTCGTCGCCGATCCGGAGCACGTTTTGGCGAACGTTTGCGAGCGGCTTTCCATCCCTTGGGATGAAGCCATGAAAACTTGGCCCAAAGAGCGCGGGAAGATCGCCAGCACCAAGCACGGCAATCAGACATTTCGCGAGACACGAGGCCAAGGACTGCTGCAAACCGTTCGCCCCACGTCGAATCGACTTCAACCGGGCGCGATCCCCATCGCCGATTTGAACTGGCTCGAAGATGAATTCGCCGAGTTTAACCAGGCAAACGGCTACCCCATGCGGGCTGCCGTCGACCGCACGATCCCAAATGGCAACGATCGGGCCATTCCCAACTTTGAACTTACCCGCCGCCACAAATGGGAAATTCGCCGCAAACCCATCCGCTGGTTCATGCACAGCATCGGCATTCGCCAACAGACCGGCGAATCGCCCGCAGCCGTCCGAGTTCCTTAGCCAGGTGACTCATTGAGGCTTCGATTGAGATGGGGTACAACGTGATTCCTGAATCACACCCCAGCCACTCCGTTCAGAAAGAGCCAACGAAGCATGAAGCAGCTCACATTCATCATGCTACTGCTGCCCCAAGTCTCAGAGGCTGACGCGCCGACGTCGGTGGACCCGCGGTTGATTGTCGAACTTGTCGCCCGCGAACCCGAGATCGTCACGCCGACGGGCGTCGCGGTGGACGAGAAAGGTCGGATTTTCGCAATTGAAAATCATACGCATCACCGGCCGGCGGACTACAAAGGCCCAGCGGGGGACCGCATTCGGGTTTATGACGATTTTGGCCCTGACGGTCGGTCGCGCCGGGTGAAAACTTTCGCCGATGGATTCAAGAACGGGATGGGGCTGGGGTTTGGGCCGGGCGGCAAACTTTTCTTCGCAACACGTTCCGAGATCATGACGCTCGCCGACACGGACGGCGACGACGCGGCCGACGACCAAAAAACCGTCGTCCGGCTCGACACCGCAGGCGACTACCCGCACAACGGCTTGTCGGGTTTCGCATTCGATGCGCTGGACAACGTGTATTTCGGATTCGGTGAAAATCTAGGTGCCCCGTACAAGCTCATTGCCTCCGACGGCACGACGCTCACCGGCGGTGGCGAAGGCGGCAACATCTATCGTTGCCGGCCCGACGGCAGCAAACTCGTGCGCATCGCAACCGGATTCTGGAACCCGTTCCACCTCACGTTCGACGCCTTCGGACGGCTCTTCGCCGTGGACAACGACCCCGACTCGCGCCCGCCGTGCCGCCTCTTGCACATTATTCCTGGTGGCGATTACGGCTATCGTTTCCGCAACGGTCGCAAGGGCCTGCACCCCTTCACCTCCTGGAATGGCGAACTGCCCGGCACCCTCCCGATGGTCGCCGGCACCGGCGAGGCCCCGTCGGGCATCGTCGCTTACGAGTCCGACGGGCTGCCGGACGAATACCGCGGCGACCTGATCGTCACCTCGTGGGGCGATCACATCATTCAGCGGTTCAAACTCCGCGAGCGCGGCGCGTCGTTCACCTCGCAAGCCGAAACGCTCGTTCGCGGCGGCGACAATTTTTACCCCGTCGGCATCACCATCGCGCCGGACGGTTCGCTCGTCGTCAGCGACTGGGCCGATAAAAGCTACCCGCTGCACGGCAAGGGGCGGATTTGGCGGATTCGAATGAAAGAGCCGCCGATGGACGACGGGCTTCGACCGGCGACGGTCGCCAAGATTGGGGAGCGCACGCGGCTGATCGATCTACTGGAACATCCTAAACTGGAAATCCGGCACGCCGCGGCGCGAGCACTCGCGACTCCTCCACACTCCAAGCAATTGATGCGCACGCTGGGCGATCTCGAACGACTACCAAACCTCTCCTCACGCGCTCGAATCCAAATCCTCAACGCGGCGACACGGTCGGGATCCGAAGGCGTTCAAACCTGGAATGGCGCTTCACTCTGGTTCTACGGCAATCGGCCAGAAGTGTGGGCCGAGAGTGCTCGGATGATTGCGGAAGTCCTTCACCCAAGAAGCCGATCTTCTTTTCCCGTCGCCCGCGCGGGCAAGGGAGCCGAATGGGCCGAGAGGCTGTCTCTGGAGCCGTGGGCCACGTTGAGAGAAATGGACGCACCAATTCGGATGCAATCAATACTAGGATTGCACTCGCCTGAGCTGCTCCGATTGATCATTCCCGTGCTGGGCGAATCGGATCCATTTCTCGTATCGGCAGCTCTTGAATCGCTTGGCCAGACGGGAAACTCGGCGATGTTGATAGAACGGGCTGGCGACGAGAAGGGCAACATTCGACTCGGCGTATTGCTTGCGTTGCGACGCGCCGGTGAGGAAATGGGTCGAAGTGCGATTCCAAAGTTTCTTGACGACTTCGACCCGGCCGTTCGGCGCGCCGCAATCCAATGGGTGGCCGAAGAGCGGCTGAATAAGTTCGAACCGCTTCTGGAGGCGGCGGCGTCGAAGCCGCCCGTTGCTCGCGAACTGTTCGAGGCGTTTCTCGCGGCGAAAGATGTGCTCGCTGGCCTCAGCAGGAAGCCGACGGATGAGCCGAGCGGCGAAGATTTCATCGTGAAGATTCTTAGCGACGAGAAGCAGTCAGCGGCGTTGCGGGCGATCGCGCTGCGAACGTTGCGTCCGGAGCACGCAGCCTTGAGCACGAGTGCCCTCCGCGAACTCCTGACCAGCGATGACTCAGGCCTGCGTCGCGAGGTGGTGCGAACGCTTGCAGCACGTTCGGACAATGACTCTCAGGCGATTCTGCGGCAACTCGCGACCAATGATCTGGTCGAGCCGGCGGTCCGTAGTTGGGCGGTCGTGGGGCTTGGCGTATCGGCTTCCACCTCCGCGGAAAGCAAGCATGTACTCCGGCAGTTGCTCGATCACACCGACGCCAAGCTGCAACGGGAAGCCATTCGATCGCTGCGGGGGATGGCCGCACAAGGCGACAACGGCAAAGACTTGGTCGAATGGTGGAACAAGACCAAGGGACTCAGCAAGGCTTCAGACGAGGAACGGAGCGAGTTGGCCGAGCAGCTTCGGCTGGCTCTGAGGCCGGCCTCAGTGAACGGGCCTCACGACGTCCCCAAAGATCTCGCCGCAATCGTGGGGCCACTGCCATCAAGCGAAGAGGAGTGGCTGGCTGGTCTGGACCACGCCGGCGATGCAGCGGCCGGTGAGCGAGTGTTTTTTCACTCCCACGGCCCCCAATGTTCTGCCTGTCATCGCGTGAACGGGCGTGGCGGCGAGGCCGGGCCGGACCTCTCGGCCATCGGCCGCTCGCTCGACCGGGAGAAGATCGCCCGTTCGATCCTCACCCCCAGCAAAGACATAGCCCCGCAGTACACCACTTGGCTCATCGCCACACGCAGCGGCCAAGTGTTTACGGGTATCCTCCTCCTCGAAGACCCGCGCGGCACAATTACACTCGGCGACGCCCAAGGAAAAACCGTGGAAATCCCCGTGGCCGACATCGAGGAACGACGTGCCCAAACAAAGTCGATAATGCCCGACAACCTCATCGACCAAATGACGCGGCAGGAGTTCCGCGATCTGGTAGAATTCCTGTTCACGCTCAAATGACACCGGCAGCCAACACAGAGGTTGTCATGGAAAAAGAGTTTCTCTGGAAACGGGCGGTGCGCCGCTCGATGGAGCAGGTGCTCCGTGAACCGAGAACGATGACCTTCGACCAATCGTGTGCGCTTTCAGCATTCATGATCGATTGCCTGCGACGGAATCTGGCCGGGTCGGAGAACCTTGCCGAGGAAGAGCTCGACCGCCGCGTTTCGCTGTATCACATCGAATGCGAGCGCCTGGAGCGTCGCCTGGCCGCCTCGTGGCGAAAGGTCATGGTCAGCCGATGAACGGCGAAGAAGTTCAATCCGCACTGTGGGCAACGATCCGGCTTGTCGAAGGGCTGGGCCTGCCGTATTCACTGATGGGGGCACTCACGCTCGCCGTCTACGGTAAAGGCCGAGCGACTCACGATGTAGACATCATGGTGATGCCGCTATCGGCCGATGCTCTACAGAAGGTACGTGAGAAGGCACCCGGTGCGGGCTTTCGCGTTGATGATGTTTGGGAACAATACCATCCGGACGTGCGAGACGTGCAAGTGCGACTGATGCACCACGGCGTGCCGGTGGACGTCATGTTTCCGCGCGACGACCACGACCGCGAGACACTGCAGCGTCGCCAGCACCAAGCCGTAGGTGGAGCCGCACTCTGGGTTGTTACTCGCGAGGATTTCATACTCCAAAAACTCAAGGCTGGCCGGCCACGCGACTTTGACGACGTGATTCCCTTTTTTGCCCAGCTTCGCGACGAATTAGACCATGATTACCTCAGCCAGTGGGCACGCCGGCTGGGGGTCCGCGAGGAACTGGATTTTCTCTGGAGCGAAAGCGAACGTGGCCAGAAGTCAGAAGGCAGGTCTTAGGTTGTCCGTCTTCTTTCCCCGATTTTCCCATTGCCAACTCGCGCCGCGTGCCCGAAACTGTCTGGACGCATGATGCCCACCTGAATTGGAACCCTCCACAGCCCCAGAACAATGTGAGATTCTCGATGAAGCATCGTTTACTTGCCCGATTGGCCTGCCTCACGATTACGACTCTCGCCGTGTTTGCATCGGTGCCTGGATTGCATGCCGAAAATTGGCCGCGGTTCCGGGGGCCGAACGGCGTGGGCGTCAGCGACGAGAAAGGCTTCCCGGCCACGTGGTCGGCCGGCGATTACGCCTGGAAGACGAAGCTGCCCGGGCTGGGGCACTCGTCGCCGTGCGTGTGGGACGACCACGTGTTTCTGACCTCGGCCGAGGAAAAAGGCCGCACGCGAATCGTGCTCGACATGAGCGCGGCGACCGGGAAGATTCGCTGGCAGCGGCAGGTGGAGTCAGAGACCTACAAGATCAACCCGCGAAACAGCTACGCCTCGGCCACGCCCGCGACCGACGGAAAACGCGTCTATGTGTCGTTCGGGAACACGGCGGAGTATCTGCTGCTGGCGTACGATTTCGACGGCAAGGAGCTGTGGCGCTACGATCTCGGCCCATTCATCAGTCAGCACGGTTCCGCAGTTTCACCGATCGTGTTTGAAGACCTCGTGATCCTGGGCAACGATCAGGACGGCGACTCGTCGCTCGTCGCACTTGATTCGCGCACCGGCAAGCTGCGCTGGAAGGCGGATCGCAACCCGACCCGGCACGAGCAGTCGGCGGCATACGCGACCCCGATCCTCATTTCGGGTGAAGGCGGCCGGCAAGAAATGATTTTGAACAGCCAGTACGACGGCATGACGAGCTATGATCCGCGGACCGGCAAGAAATTCTGGTACGCCGATGTCTTCCCCGCCCGCACTTGCGGCTCACCGGTCTTCGGTCACGGCCTGATCTACGCCACGTGCGGCGGCGGTGGGAATGGCAAACTGCTCGTCGCCGTGCGACCCGGCCGCGCAGGCGACCTCGGCAAATCAAGCGTCGCCTGGGAACGCGGCAAAGAGCTGCCGTACGTCCCCACGCCCGTCGTCCACGGCGACTACCTCTATCTGTGGTGCGACAACGGCGTCGTGAGCTGTGTTGAAGCGAAGACGGGCAAGAACATCTGGACCGAGCGCGTCGAGGAGCGGACCAAGTTCTCCGGCTCGCCGATGTGCGTGGACGGAAAGCTATACTGCGTGAGCGAAGAAGGTGACGTAATCGTCGTGGCGGCGAGCCCCGAATTCAAACTACTCGGCCGCATGCCGCTCGGCGAAGGCAGCCACACCACACCGGCCGTCTCGAATGGCCGCATGTTCATCCGCGGCTTCGAGCACCTGTTTTGCCTGGAAGCTGAAAAGCGTTTAGGAACAGGGCCGAAGTAACACTACAGAGCACCTCGAGCGCGTTTAACGGCGAGCCAGCGGCGAGTCATTCGCACGCAATGGGCCGGAATTGCCGGACCTAGTGACGATCCAAGGTCTCGCCGCCGGCTCGCCGTTAAACGCGCTGGCAAGCCAATGATCCTGCACCTGTAGCCAAGGTGCGCTGTAGAAGTAACTTCCCGATTCCGGGAAGTTATTTCGGACCACATCCTAAGTTGCTTTTCACCCGGAAGCAGGGCCGGTGACTCGTCGCGCTCCGACTAGCGACAGTGCGTACAGCCCAGCGGCGATCACGATGAGAAATCGGTAACCGAAGATGAGAGAGAGGTACTCCAAGAGCCCGCCCAAAACCACGCCCGCGATGTTGGCACCAAAGGCCGCATCGGGACTGGGGGCACGACCAAAAGAGCTGGCGAAGATGACGCCGGCGAAGAGAATCGGCCCACACAGCGCGGCCATCGACTTGGCCATCCGCAACACGACGCTGTCCGCGAGAAACCAATCCACCGGTACCCACCAGGAAAGAAGCAGTGTCAGAGCCAAGCCCACGTAGTAGGGCAGAAGCCGCCGCGGCCTCGCGAGCAGCACGAATAGGTTGGCCAGTAGGATCAGGACAAGGATGCCGGCGAACACCACGGAATTGACTAGCCAGGTGGAGCCGAACAGTTGAGCCGCTTGCGTCACACTCTTGGTCTCGATCAGCATGAAGCCTGCCCCGAGAAAAAAGAAGTGTGGATTCATTCGCAGCGATCGTGCCGGCGCGAACAGCCCCAACATGCCGAGCGACAAGACCAGCAGTATCGCAAGCCCGCGCCAGTTGTGCGATGGAATACGCGGGTCGCGCAGGTACAGAAAGGGCCAGTCGTCGGTGGGCAGCTTCCACGCCCGTGATTCGACGACCCGTGTGGCAACGAGTCGAACGCCCGAGGAGCCGGTGGCGGCCTCTCTGGTCACCGACTCGAACCCGTTCTCGGTCTCATGGCGGGCCAGCTCGCTACCGAAGAAATTGAAACTGCCGTGCTCCACGAATTTTTGTCGCACGGGCGCCACCGCGCTGGCGTCGCCGGCAAGCAAGACGGCCATGTAGGTGTGTTCGTCCTCCGTGTCGCGAATCTCGTCGCGGCCGGGAAGGGAAACGACCAGCGGCTCAGAGCCGAATGCCTTGTGCATCATGCCGGCCAGCCGAGCCACGATCCAGCCCTGGCGGTAGTAATTGTATGCAACGAACCAACCTCCAGGCTTGAGGCGCCGCCGGATGTCCGCGAATGCCTCCTCGGTGAATAGAAAGTTCTCGAGTCGAATGCTGGAGAAGCTGGAGTGCAGGGTCAACGAGTCCACCAGCCCGTAAACAATCAGGTCATACTGGCCGTCCGTGCGACGCAGAAACGCCCGGCCGTCATCCACGACAACGCGCACGCGCGGGTCGTCGTAAGGCCGGTCCGGATGATTCTCGCGACCCAGCCGCGCAATCGCCGGATCGATTTCCACGGCATCGACATGGGCTACATCCTGTCCCAGCGCGTGAGCCACGTCGGTGCCTGACCCCGCGCCGATGACGAGCACATCCTGGATCGGCGGCAGACCAGCATCGCGCCGCAGTACATAGGGCAGCGCGTAAGCACTCCCGCCCTCTGAACGGCCCAGCATCTTTTGATGACCGATGCCGTTGACCGAAATTTCGCGGCCATCCTCCTGATATCGAACTGCATAATACGGCGACCAGTAGAATGATTGACCGAGTATGCGCCAGCCGGCTACTGCCATCGCCACCAGCGTGCAAGCCAAGAGCGTGATATTCGGGACCGTTGCCAGTCCCCTGGGCCGGAGGAAGTACAAGATGCTCGCCGTCGCGACGGCGAACCACCAGACCGGCGGCAACTCGAAGTACGCCATCACCCCAAATGCGACGATGCCCGCCAGGCTGCCCGCGATATTCACCGTGTAGGCGAGGATGCGCTGGTCGATTGCCGCGAGCGTCCGGCCCAGCATCTGGCCCAGCCCGATGAACCACATACCGACGAGAACGAACAACACGGCGAGCACGAGTTCCATCGGCAGAGCCAGTTTCGCCTCCGGGAATCTGAGCCCTTCGATGCCAAAGTACACCAGCTCAGGCTTGTATTGGTTGCCCACGCGAATGCCCGTCAACGAGCCCATCGTGACATACAGCACGAGTGCGGCCCCACAGGACACGGCAATGAGCGTGGGCATGTAGTCGAACAGAGTCCAACGCCGTTCGCAGGCCAGACATCCCACCGACATCCCCACAAACGCGGCCAGCAGTACCCAGTTGGTAAAGAAGGCCAGCGGCAGCACATAGGCGGGAAACCATCGAATCGCCGCCAGCTCGAGAAAGAGTATCGTAAAGCTAATCAGGAACAGGTCGAAACAGCGGACCGGGAGCGTCTGCGAGTTGCGCATTTCGATTCTTCTTATACCTGTCCCGGCGCGGTGTCGCAAGCAATTAACAACTCGGTTCATTTTCCTTCCGGCCACTGGCGAGCGAACTCGATCGCCCATTCGCGCACCGGTTCGCTCACCGTGGCGTCCGCACGAATGCGAGCCAGCAGTTTGTCCTTTGAGATCGGCGGCGTGGAGTAGAGCAATAGCCCGGATTATTCATGGCCCTGGAAAATCCGCGCAGTGTGCGCCACACAAGCCCGACGCGCAAGCGAGGGAAAGTCGTTTGCCACCACTCGCTTGCGCGTCGGGCTTGTGTGGAGCCATGAATAATCCGGGATAGCAGGCTGTTACGGACCCGGCGGCGGTGTCGGCGGCGTGGGCCCTTCTTCCGTCGGGCCGGTGATCTGATCGAGCAGCGCGAGTTGTGCCTGGGTTTGCAGTATGCCGCGCAGCGTGGCCAGCAGCGTCTTATTCTTCACCGCGACGTCTTCGGCCGCGTCGTCCATCTGCTCCAACAGCGCCCGGATCTGATTGATCAGGTTGTTGTATTGGCTGACGAGCGTTTCGAGCGCGGTGGCCTGCGCCTCCAGATCGGTCATGGCGAGTCCGGGCAGGCTCTGGTACGCGGCGCCCAACTGCTGCAGCACATTAACCCCCGCGGTGATTCGCGCGAGAATGTACTGCACGTCCGACTGAATCACTCTGCGGTCGTAGTCGATCTCGATCCTCGTGGCCATGGAAAAGCTCCCTTCAAAGAGGACACACCAGGCTGGGAAAACGCCTTACAAACCCTCTTCAGGCAGTTGCCAGCTTACCGCGCCCAGGCGCGAACTTCCAGTAGGAAACCGCTTTCCCTCCGCCCCCAGACGCCTGACGGCTTAAGCGCGTATGAAAGTACTGAGCCTTCAAGGTTAGGCGCGGCAACCAGTCGACGTCTGGCACGATGTAGCAGCCATGGCACGGCGATCTGCCGCCTGGCTACCGCGACACGGTCTTCGCCGCTGCGACCAGCCGGTTTCCTGCGGCGACCCGGTGCCTGGGTGCAGTGGGCACCAGCAACAAGTGCGAAAACACCGAGGAAAACGCGGGGTCGCGCCATTGGCACGCCAGTTCACCCGGACCGGCAGCGGTGTAGGGTGGGCCGAGTCTGCGAGTCCCACCAATCCAGATCGACGAATCGCAAGCCACGCCGAAAGATGGTGGGACTCGCGGACTCGGCCCACCCTACTTCCCTTCCGGCCACTGTCGGGCGAACTCCAGCGCCCGCTGGCGCACCGGTTCGCTCACCGTGGCGTCCGCACGAATGCGAGCCAGCAGTTCGTCCTTCGCGATCGGCGGCGTGGAGTAGAACCGGACCAGGCTCAGCGCTTCCTGCTCCGCCCGCAGTTCCGTCATGCGGCCCGCTCCCGGCGGACGGTCGCAAGGCCAGCTTGCGGACCAGTTCCATGTCCAGGATGCCCCGCACGGTCAGCGGCACGATCACCTTGCCGTGTGGCCCCCTCACGCTTCCCTCTCCCCCGCAGCGGGGGAGAGGGTAGGGTGAAGGGCTTCCGATCTCGGTCATGGCGTCGGAGCTGAGTCGAACGACACGAAGTAGGCTGGGTGCGGCACCCAGCCTACCTTGGTGCGGTTCTCGCGAGTCATCACGGCCTCGAAGGAGTCGATGTCGGGCCGGCCGGCCTTGTCCTTTTGCTTGACCTGGATCGGGTACCCGTGGCGTAGGGTGGGCCGAGTCTTCGAGTCCCACCACATTGTCGGGAAAACGCTGGTGGGACTCGAAGACTCGGCCCACCCTACGCCCGCCCTTGGGCACGGCCCAGACCGGGAAGATGCGGCCGTCGATGCCCATGTCGCCGACCTGGGCCTGGTTCGGGATGCCGCGCGAGCGCGATGACGGCCCAGTTCTCGAACTCGAACGGCGGCATCTCGCGTAGTTGCTTCTCGCTGCGCGGCAGGTCGCGCACCACGAAATCTTTCCCCTCGCCGAGTTTGCACCCGCCCGAGGTAGGCAGCGCAGACCCCCGGTGGCAATCCGGGAGTCTGCGCGCAACTGATCTACTTGTTCAGCGGGCAGCACTTCGGGCAGGGCAGCTCTTCACCGGTGAGAGGGCAGGTGAATGAAGCGGCCTTCACCTGCTGCGGCTCATCGGTGTGACGCTGTTTGAGCGTCTGCCCGTAGACCAGACCCGCGACCGCGAGTGGCATTGCCAACAGAGCGGCCAGGAAACCTTTCCTACTCATGTTAAAGCTCCTTTCCAGAGCGTCTGCTCGCCAAGGGGCACCGAGCCCGCTCGGCGCGCAGATCGGATCATTACGTTTCACAATCGCCGCATGTGCGGGGACCGAGCGAGTCGAGGATTGGGCACTCGCTCGTCGGTCCACTGCCGGAACATGCCTTCGTTATCTTCACCAGGCCCTTCTTCATGCGCTGTAGTGTGCGGATCTTGTCTTCGATGTCGATGATCTTCGCTTCGGCCCGAACTTTCACGTCCGCGCATGTCGTTGAGGGATCGAGTCGCAGAGAGAGAAGCTCTTTGATCTCCTTCAGTGTGAACCCGAGTTCCTTCGCACTCCGGATGAAACTCAGTCGATCCACCACGTTTTCTGTGTACTGCCGATAGCCCGACTCCCTGCGGGCTGGTTCGTCGAGAAGGCCTTGGCGTTCATAGAATCGCACAGTTTCGACGCCCACGCCGGCTCGGCTGGCGAGTTTTCCAATCGTAAGCGATCTCATCGCCGAAGCTCCTCGTTTCGCATGAGTATACGGTCCGTACCATGCTACGGAGTCAAGGGCGATTCTGGCGCGGGGCCATGTTGGCCAGAGAGGCGAGTCCCGGCGCGCCGCCAGTCGCAGTGGTAGTAGAAGCTGCCGGTCTGCTTGAGCACGCGGGCCAGCTCGACCGCGCGAGGCCGCATGAATTCGATGGTCGCCTGGGTCGATTCGTGCCGGTCCTGGAACGCCGGCTTCTCCTGGGTCTCGCCCCAGAAGACCTCGTAGTTGCGATTGGGTGGCATGCCGTCGGCTTTGCGTCGGCATGTTTGACCTTGAAGCAAGGCATGCTCACCCAAAGCGGAGAGCATGCCACCCATCGAGCCGCCCGGCAGCTTCTTGAGCTGCTCCAGATTGTCGCCGCAGTAAATCACCCGCGTCCGGGCCGGGGAGAGGCTCGGCCCCGCGGGGTCAGCGGCCGTCTTGGTTCGTTTGGCCATCGCGGTTCCTCTATCGCAGCGTTGTACCACAACTCGCGGTCACGGCAAGCTGGCTTTGGTATGCCCGTTGGGGGACGGGGACGCTACACGGTGATCGCCTGGTATTTCGCAATGCGTTCCAGGTCGGCCAGCAGGTCCGTCGGGGTTTGGTGCCGGTCTTCGGGTCGCTTGGCGAGCATTTTGAGCACGGCGCCTTCGAAGAGGTCGGGCACCGAAAGCTGGAACTTCTTCGGCTTCACCGGATCGGCCTGGCGGATTTTGGTGATGAGATCGGGCATGGAGTCACTCTCGAACGGCAGCCGGCCCGTGAGGAGTGCGTAGACGGTCGCTGCCAGGCCGTAGATGTCCGATCGGCAATCGGCAGTCTCGTTCGCCCGCGTCCGCTCGGGCGACATGTAGGCCAGTTCCCCGACGAGCTGGCCGGGGCGGGTCACTTGCACGGCGAGTGTGCCTTCGAGGGCCTTGGCGAGCATCAGGTCGCCGAGCTTGGCGAGCTTGTCGCTGGTGCGGACCAGGATGTTCGCCGGGGTGATGTTGCGATGCACGATCTGATGCTTGTGGGCCTCTTCGAGTCCGCGCCCCACGTGAACGGCGACACGAAACGCATACCGCCAGTCGAGCATTCCGGCCGTGCCGATTCGCTCGATCACCTGCGTGAGGCTTTCGCCCTCGACGTACTCCATCGCAATCCAGCAGTGCGGCCCGGTCTTGCCGGCATTGTAAATCGCCACCAGATTCGGATGACGAATGGGCATCGTCGTTTTCATGGCCCGAATGAACCGCTGCATCTCCTCTTCGTTCTTCGAGAACGCCGGCCAGAGTACCTTCAAGGCTACTGGTCGGTTGCCCTCGGTGTCGCGTGCCTGGAAGACCATGCCCGTGACGCCTCTGGCCAGAATACGTTGGACTTCGAAGTGCGAGACGGACTTGCCCACCAGCCCGCTCAGGTCGTCTTCTTTCGGCGACTGGTCAGCCGGAGCCGCAAGTGGGGCCGTCACGACCGTCTTTTCCGCAGGCGAGCCCTCAAGCAAGAACCGCATCTCGGTGTCGCCGATACGAATCACTTCGCCGGGCCGAAGCTCATGGTTCGTCACCGACTGGCCATTGACCAGCGTGGTTCCGGAAGCGCTCGAGTGGATGAGCATAAACTTCCCACCATCGACTTGTACTTGGCAGTGCAAGCGCGACACGCGGGCGTCGCGCAGTTGCGTGCCCGTGGTCTCGCCGCGGCCGATGGTGAGCGTTTGCCCTTCAGCCAGCGGATACACGCGGCCAGTGTCTGGACCTGAGATTACTTGCAGTTGAGGACTCATCGACTTTTCTCCTGCACGTTGTGGAGTGCGGTGGCTCGACACCGCTTTGGATCGAGTTTCGCGAGACTTCTGTCAAAACCAAAGCGGTGTCGAGCCACCGCACTCCAAAGTTTATCGTTCCTTCTCGGGTTCCGGTATGCGCACGACGACCGTGTCTGTCAGTAAATCATGCACCATGCGGCGCTGCGGGTGTCGCCATGCGAACACGGCCGAGAGCGCCAGGACCGCCAGGTTACACCAGAAGATTACCCGCCAGACAAGCCTCGCAAGATAAAGCCACGAAGCAACGTCTAGCTGCCACGTTATCACGAATGGTGCGTACGCAAAGAAAAAGGGATAGGTGAGGAGAAAGCGAAGCGCGGCACGGCGGTAGCCGACCCGCTGTCCGTCGGGCCGCGTGACGCGAAGCTTCATCCAGTGTTTGCCGAGTGTCTTGCCTCGGCGCCCAATGCCCCAGACGTACATTAGCAGGAACGCGATCAGGACCGACAGCAGTTCGCTGGGTATCAGCAGGTCGAACACGCGAGAGTATTCGCGTCCCCATGAGTCCATCATTATGAACACCGGAATCGTGACGCAAAGAAACAACAAAAACAACAGCGCACAATTCATCAACTCGGCGGTGAGCCGGGACGCCATTCCGGCGTAGGCGGCTGCGCCCGGCTGTTCGCGGCGCAGGTCGTTCAGCAAGGAGTCGTAGTCGGCGTGGCGATTTTCTTTCTTTTTGGCAATCATGCGGTGCAGGATCGCGGCCTGCCTCTCGGTGAGGCTCGGCACTTTGCCCTCCAGCGGCGGCGCCTCGTCAGCGACCTGCTGAGCGAGTACTTCCATCGGGTTACTGCCGCTGAAGGCCGGTCGGCCGGTGAGCAGGAAGTACATGGTCATCCCGAGCGAATAAATGTCGCTCCGCCGATCGACCTCTTTGCCCATCGCCTGTTCCGGCGACATGTACCACGGCGTGCCCAGGATCGTGCCGGTCTTCGTAACGTGCATTTCCGAATCGACCGTGCGCGAAATCCCGAAGTCGGTGATCTTCAGCGAACCGGCCTTTGTCACCATCATGTTCGATGGCTTGATGTCACGATGAACGATTTGATGCCGGTCGGCTTCGCGCAGCGCCTCGGCAGCCTGAAGGCAGTAACGCCAGGCGACATCCAGCTTCAAAGGTCCGTCGCGCTCCACGCACTGCTGAAGGTTTTCGCCGTCGATGAGTTCCATCGCGATATACGGACTCTTGCCCCATCGGCCTGCACCGAAGACTTTGGCCATGTGGGGATGGCTGAGTTGAGCGGCGAGCCGAGCTTCGCGCTCAAATCGCTGCAACTGAACCTCGTCGCCGATCAGGTGCTCGGCTAACGTCTTCAGTGCCACCTCACGCCCCAACGACCGATCGCGTGCCCGATAGACCGTTCCCATGCCACCACCGCCCAAGCGGTCGTAGACGTCGTACTGATCAACCGACCCCGTGCATTCTCGCAGCGGTGCGGCTGTCAAGTCGGCTGCTTGTCCAATTGTGCTTGGCTGAGGCACGGCGGTTGTTGCCGTCTGCCGCTCGACCAAAATTACACCGGTCAAAAAATCGTGCAGCGTCATGCCAGTTGCCATGCTTGGATAACGCACGTAGGCCGTCGCAAGAGCCAGGGCCGCAGAGAGCAGGGGGAACACAATTCCGAATAGGAACCACGATTCTCTAATCCCGAAACCCTCCTGAACCGTGATCGCGATGAGGAGAAAGAGCGGCGCGAGGAGAATGAAAAACTTGAGAAACACACGCGCCACGCGGCGGCCGAACGACGCTCGGTCGCCTGCAAAATCCGTGAGATACAGGCCGCACAGTCTGCGAACGGCCGTCCACCCAGCAATTGACTCCATCCCCAACACGTAGAGAATCGGGATTGCGAAGAAGAAAGAGCCGTTTATCATCGCCATGTCGGCGGCCAGCTTTCCGGGATCCTGGTCGAACTGGATGAGGTCAAGCCGAATCAGAAGCCACCTGATGGGTTGCTGAAGCATCGTCGCCAGAAGTGCGGCGATGAACATTTCCGCGACGACGGAATAGACCCGCTTGCGTCTTGTGCAGTGGACAACTCGCGTCTCGACCAGCCGATCCAGCTCGCCCTGCAGATCGGCGCACGAGCGGAACCGCCAGTTCGGTTCGCGGCTCAGGCAACGAGACAGTATCTCCGAAAAAGCGATCGAGAGTCCTGGGTTCAGTTTCTTCGCAGGGTATAACCAATCGCCAGCCTGGTCCGATTCCGAACTCGCCTGAAGCGCGTCCGGGAGCTGATTGGTTCCCAGCCAGTAGAACAATGCCGCGAGGCTGAAGACATCGCGGTGGGCGGGTCTGTCGAAATTCCAGTGCTCTGACGGGGCAAGGGGGGATCGAGGATCGCCGGCAATTTCCAGACCCTCAAAAAAATCCACGATCTTCAGTGCTCCCGTTAAGTCCATCCGAACGGATTCACGGTTAAGCTGTCCATGAACCAGCCCCGCGTGATGAACCGCCTCCAAACCTGCGGCCGCCTTAATCATAGTCTGACAAAGCTTGTGGTTCGGATAGATGCCCTCGCGCCAGCGCTGCCCACGCGTGCGCGGGCTGAAGCCATCGAGCGGCTGTCCGTAGAACATTTCTTCGGCCACGAAGGGCAAACCGCGGTCCTCGCCCGCCTCCAGCACGCTAATGACGTTGGGGTGGTTGAGCTTCGATAGCTCGGCGGCCCGCCGAAGAAATGCGTCGCGCACGGCCGGGTTGCCCGCGTGCTCGGGCGCGAGCA
>Ga0247727_10006703_pt1 | contig 22476 bp, 20 predicted proteins | sample WisWelCaveWW1625_FD_202498 | JGI IMG/M metagenome (GOLD analysis project Ga0247727, IMG submission 202498) | Biofilm microbial communities from Wishing Well Cave, Virginia, United States - WW16-25 | ecosystem: Environmental > Aquatic > Deep subsurface > Groundwater > Cave microbial mat | place...
GAGCGTCGCCAGCGACAGCACCTGCGTCTCGCCGCGCGTGAACAAGCCGCTGCCATGTGCGCGGGGGCTGAGGCCCACCTCGGCAGAGAGCAGTCGGATGTCGCGCAAGCCGCGGCCATCCGGGCGCGCGCCGTCTTTGATGATCCGTCCCCGCACAACTTCTTTCTCAAGATCGTGCAGGACTTCTTTGATATCGCCGGGGTCCACCGCCGCTAACAGGACGCCTTCCTCGTTGACGACAGGGGTGGGGTTGGCGGTGAAGGCGGCCACCACTTCGCTCACCAGTGTGTTCAACGCCTGACTGCGATCTTCTTTGGTCGTCGTGGTACGGAAGATGTTTTCTATGCGGGCGCCAACTTTGGCGCGCACATCGGCCACCAATTTTTCGGGGACAACGAACTTCTTGTAGCTGGTGTTTTTGGGCTTGCCCACTTCGGTAGCCATTTGCATTTGCAGGTCAATGATGGGTTGCAGGGCGTGATGGCCGAACTCCAAGGCTTTAACCATCGTCGCCTCGTCCACTTCGTATGCCCCGCACTCGACCATGAGAATGGCGTCGCGTGTCCCAGCGAGGCGGAGATCGAGATCGGATTTTTCCATTAGCTCAAACGTCGGGTTGACGACAAGTTCGCCATCAATTAACCCCACCCGTACCGCACCGATTGGGCCGTCGTAGGGGGCCACACCAAAGGGAATGTCGGAGATGACCAGGGCGGCGCTCGCGCCGTTGATGGCGAGGATGTCGGGTTGATGAACTTGGTCTACGGAGAGGGAGGTGATGATAACTTGAACGTCGTTGCGGAAGTCGGTGGGGAAGAGCGGGCGCAGGGGGCGGTCGGTGAGGCGGGAAGTGAGCACCGCGCCCTCGCCAGCCCGGCCTTCGCGCCGGAAGAACGAACCGGGGATGCGGCCCGCCGCATATAGCTTTTCTTCGTAGTCCACGCTGAGGGGGAAGAAATCAATGCCGGTGCGCGGTTCTTTGGACATGGTGGCGGTGGCAAGGAGCATGGTATCGCCTGCCCGAACCGTGACGGCGCCCCCGGCGAGGCCGGCCAGCTTGCCGGTCTCAAAAGTGATCAGGCCATTCCCGATCATGACATTAAATTGTTTTGCTTCAGACATGAGAGTCCTCCATTGAAGCGCCGGAGGCAGTCTCATCAGTAAACAGTGGTCAGGTCTGATCGATTGATCAGACCTCACTACTGACTACTGACGGCGGCCTGCCCTTCCGGCAGGTTTTTTCCAGATTAACCAAAACGGACACCTCACCTTCACCCGACTCCGGATGACGAGCGCAGTGTCCATTCAGCTTTTACAAAACGTACTCCTGCAAGGTTAGGCCGACTTTGCCTTCCGCAGTCCCAGTTTGGAAATGAGGGCATCGTACGATTTGGGATTGGTGCGGTTGAGATACCCTAACAGGCGGCGACGCGACCCGACCATTTTGAGCAGCCCGCGCCGCGAGGCCACATCGCCCTTGTGCGTACGCAGGTGATCGGTGAGATAAGAGATCTTGCTCGTCAAGATCGCGATTTGAACCTCAGGTGAGCCGGTGTCTTTGTCGTGCCGGTGAATGTCGTTGATGAGTTGTGTCTTTTTTTCCTTTGAAAGTGCCATGACGTCCGACCTCCTTGGGCGGGTCACCGGGTGGGCAGAGGGAATATAGTTTAGCTTTGAGGCGGCCGCCCACCGGTCTAGTCAACGCGCGGAATTATACCACAGGGGTTACGCCCGACTCCTGCCCCCGGCGATAGCCGTAATTTGCATCCGCGTGTCTTCATCGAGTTTCTCCAGCGAGTGCCGCACAATCCAGTTCGTGTTTTGGTCCACCGTGTCGGCCCAACTGCTTAGGAAGCGCGCCACCTCGCCCGGCCCGTTGGCCGAGAGGTCGCGCAGAAGATGGGCGACGCTCTTGCGCACTTCCAGATCGCTCTCGCGCATCACGCCCGTCATCACCTCCAACACCGACGACACATCGCCAAAGTTGCGAGACTTCGCCAGCGGCAAGAGCATCATCACCCCGAACCGCCGTTGATGCTTATGCGGGCTGTTCAGCCAGCGCCGCACTGATTCCAGCCGCCCCCACAAATCGCCCGCCAGCCATGGGCCACCCACTTGCGTCGCTAACAGATCGATCAATTCCAGATCGTCCAGGGTATTCAACCAATGGTTCATCACCTCGGCCGCCTCATTCGGGGAGGCCGTCACTATCAGCCCCAGCAATTCCACCGCCAACGTTCGCTGTTCGCGGATCGGATCAGCCCACAACCGCTCGGCCATCATCAAGGTGTGTTGAGAATAGCGCGTCGCATATTTTCTCAACGAGTTGACCAGCGCCCGCAGGACGGGTGTGGGCGTGCCATACGTTTTTAGCGGCGCGTTCACCGTCACCACCGAACTCTGGCGATAGATCGGCGCGCTGTGCGATTGAAAGAACTCGCGCGTCGCGACCACAAAATTTTCAGGGTCGCCGTAGAAGCCGGCAATGGCCGCCGCTTCGGCCCGGACGCGATTGATGTCAATGGCTGGCATCTCTCATCTTACCTTCCAGCCTGGTCTTCACCTCAAGCCACTCCGTGTCCAAGATGCTGTACATCACTGTGCTTCTTTGATAGTTTTCTTTGAGCACCAGAATCATATGCTTGCGAAGCACACCCTCCTTCACTGCCCCCAGTCGCTCAATCGCCTGTTGCGAGCGGATATTCCGCAAATCCGTCTTCAACTGCACCCGCAAACACTTCAACGTCTCAAAGGCGTGGCGCAAAAGCAGATATTTGCATTCGGTGTTCAACGGTGTGCGCCAATAGTCTTTGCCCAGCCACGTCCAGCCGATCTCTAATCTCCAATCGCCTCGCGATATATCCATATACCGTGTGCTACCCACCGCCCGCCCCGTCGCCAGATGGATAATGGCAAATGGAATTTGCGACCCATCAGCGGAGTCTCGAATCGCACTCCGAACCCACGCTAACGCATCCTCCGCCGATGTCAGTTGCCCGCGCCAGAGATATTGCCACACCTCCGGCGACTGGCCGGCCACAAACAAATCCGCCACATGGGACTCTGCCAACGGCTCCAGCCGCGCCCATTTGCCTTCTAATGTCACCGGCTCAACATTCATCCTTCTTCCTTCATCCTTTGGCCTTCCGCCCACTCCATCAAGCGCCTCAGTTGTACCCGCGTTGGCGTGATGAAAGGCCGCACCTTGCGAATCGCGGCCAGAGCCGACTCCGGTGAATGGCCTTCGCTGATCAAATAGGCCGCCGCCATCGTTGGCGCCCGCCCGACCCCCTGAGCGCAGTGGATATACACCCCCCGCCCCGCCTTCACCGCCTCGCGGATGAAAGCCACCCCTTGCGCCAATTGCGCCAGCGTCGGCGCATCGTCATCGGGCGTAGGCAACCACAAGTGCTGTTCCATGGCCACACCTTTGGCCGTGTCGTCGGCCTCTTGGCGCAAGCTGACCGTCGCGCTGATGCCCATTTGCCGTAGAGCCTCCAGCCCGCGCCGGTATTGCTGGCCACCGACAAACACATGGGGCGTTACCCGCGTTGTCTCAATCGGCGACACCCCAATTTGAATGCGGGCGATTTTTTCGTACAGCCACAGCCACGTTTGCCAAGGCCCATATTTCCAAAGGCGCGAGACCAAAATGCCTGGCGCTTTCCAGACTCGATCTAAAACGTATGCCATTGCCTAATATGCCTTCGCAAAAACCGCCTTCTCCATTGCCGGTTTGCCACAGCGGATGCAAACCCCAGATTCGCCGGATTGGCCCTCAAAAGGAATGCACCGTGTCGTCGCTTTGGTTTCTTCTTTAATTTGCGTCTCGCACTCGCGCTCACCACACCAATACGAAAAGGCAAAGCCCTTCTCCACTGCCCGCTTGAACTCTTCGTAATCTTTGGGGTCGTAAGTGTTGGCTTCCCGGAAGGCCAGCGCCCGGTCGTAGAGCGTCTGTTGAATGGACTTCAACGTGTCCACCACAGTAGCGGCAATCCCAACCTGCGACACAAAGGTCTTGCCTTCCTTACCGGGCTGGTCACGTCGGGCCAGTGCTACGCTGCCCTTCGCCACATCCTTCGGCCCGATCTCGATCCGCAGAGGCACGCCGCGCATTTCCCAATCGTGATATTTAAAGCCAGGGCTTTCGTCGCGATCATCCACCTTCACCCGCACCTCGGCGGCAATCAATTCCTTTTGAATCTTTTGGGCAGCTTCCATGACTGCCGCCCGCTCGTCATCCTTTTTGTAGATTGGCACGATGACAACCTGGTGTGGCGCGAGCCGAGGCGGCAAGATCAACCCCTGATCGTCGCCGTGCACCATGATGATGGCCCCCACGAAGCGCGTCGAGAGGCCCCAGGAGGTCGTCCAACAGTATTGCAGTTCGTTGCCCTTATCTTGGTATTTGATGTCGAAGGCTTTGGCAAAGTTCTGACCGAGATTGTGCGACGTCCCGGCCTGCAGAGCTTTACGGTCGCCCATCATGGCTTCAATCGAATAGGTTTGGTCAGCCCCGGCGAAACGCTCGGCCTCACTCTTGCGGCCTTTGAACACCGGCACAGCGGCTTCGTTCTCGGCGAAGTCGGCGTAAATGTCGAGCATCTGCCGCGTTTCAAACTCGGCTTCCTCATATGTAGCGTGCGCGGTGTGCCCCTCCTGCCACCAGAACTCTAACGTACGTAAAAATAGCCGTGTGCGCAACTCCCAGCGCACCACGCTGTTCCACAAATTGATCAGCACCGGCAAATCGCGATACGACTTGATCCATTTGGAGTAGGCATAGCCGATCGTCGTCTCTGATGTGGGACGGACGACGAGCGGCTCTTCTAAGGTTTCGCCGCCGCCGATGGTGACGACGGCCAACTCCGGCGAGAACCCTTCGACGTGTTTCTTCTCCCGCTCCAGAAAACTTTTGGGGATGAACATGGGGAAACCGGCGTTGACATGGCCGGTGGCTTTGAACCGTTTGTCCAGCGCTGCTTGAATGTTTTCCCACAGCGACCAGCCATAGGGTTTGACAATCATCGTCCCTCGCGCCGGGCCATAGTCGGCCAGATCGGCTCGTTGCACAATGGTGTTGTACCACTCGGAAAAATCTTCGGTGCGGGAGGGTAATTTTTGCTCACTCATGTTTGGCTTCTTATCCTTTCATTTCAATCGTGGCCTTCCAACATCACAATCACCTCTTCAACCGAGTCCGCAAAGCGCAACAGGGCTTTGTCATGTTCGCGGATGTAGCCAGTGGCACGGTCGAGAAAGAGATTCAAAGAGTCGCGCCACAGCGGCCCCACGACGATCAGGGGCTTGGGCTTGATCTCACCCGTCTGAATCAAACTCCAGGCCAGCGCCACTTCGGACAGGGTGCCAATGCCGCCGCTCATGGCAATCGCCGCGTCACAGAATTCTACCAAGTGATGCAGGCGTTCGCGCAAAGAGGCAAATTTGATTTCCTCCTTCACCCATGGGTTGGCCGCCATGCCTTCGTGCCAGCTTTCGAGCAGGCCGCAGGTCACACCGACGACGTGCCCCCCGGCCTCCGCGGCCCCCCGGCTGGCGGCTTCCATCACACCCCGGTAACCGCCAGTGGCGACGGTGAACCCGGCCTCGGCCAGCCGTCGCCCCATGGCCATGGCCTCATGGTACGCCGCCGATTCAGGTTTCGGCGTCGATCCTCCAAATACTGATACAGTTTTTGGCTTCATGTTTTTCGATCCACGAAGGCACACGAAGCTCACTAAGTTTTTTATTCGTGTTCATTCGTGTGTCTTCGTGGATTCATTGTAATTGCTTCAACCAACGCTCGACTGCGCGGTCCGTCGGTTCGAGCCAGATTTGCTCAATCAAATACGTGTGGCCCGCGCCGAGAGATGTGGACGAGGCGGCCAGAATCACAAACCAATCCTGGACAAACCGCCACATCACCGCAAAGTCCCACAAGCAGGCCCACTCCACCTCCGTCCACATCTGGCCGGTGCGGTCGGCGATCTCACGCCGATATAACGCTACCATCTCCGCCGGGTCAATGGGCAGGGGCGATAGTCGTAGACGGCTGTTGTTCACCAAGCCAACCAGATCGATCACGCCCGGCCCCACGCCCACCATCTGCCAATCGTACACGATGTGCCGTCCGTCTTCGTCAATCGAAATGTTGCCCGGCCAGTAGTCGCCATGTAGAAGTGTTTGCGGCGCGCTCTGTAAAACACGAACGACAACTTCAGATTGCGAGAGCAATTGAGCCAGCATCGTCGTGCGAATGATCGAGTCGGCGATGAAGGCCGGGGCCCCTTGCTGGATGATGGTCTCCATCGCTTGAGCGGCGGCCTGCACGTAGATTTCGTGCTCGGCAGTCAGAGGGCGGCCAATCCACGGATAGACAGTGAGATCGTCACCCAATCCCCAAAAATTATCGTGCAGACGAGCCAGGTTGATGATGGCCTTACGATAATCGTTGGCAGACCAGTTCTCCGGCTGAACCTCGGTCGGGTATGGCTCCAGCATCAACCATGCCCCCTCAGGGTCGCTCGCCACCAGTTCCGGCACAGCAAAAGGCAATTGCCACGTCAACGATTGATACAATCCCGCCTCGCGTAATCCGGCGCTAATCAGGCCCAACCGCGTCATCCACTGCGGCTCCTTCAACACATACGAGTAGTGTTCGCGATGCCCGGCCCGTTCCAGGTCGAGACCCACACCCCGAATCGTCCCCAGGGCCGGTCGTGCCTGAATAGGTTCCTCAGCAATCCTTAAAATGGCAAGTGTCGGATCATCGAGATAACGACGCAAAGCCGCCGTTAGTTGAGCAGTGATAAAAGGCCACGCCGAGGCGTCACTATTCTCCATACTTGGCGGCAAAGTCCTCGGCGGCTTCTTCCGGCGTCACCTCACGCTGGCTTTCATGCAGGTAATGTTGATGATCGATCACCCATAAATATAAATCGGAGACTGTCTTCTTTGGGAAACTGTCCATGATGCCTGTCTTGTTAATGGCCTCGACCAGCGGCAAATACACTGTGTCGTGCCAGTGGGTTACCGCCTCTCCTTCCCCGATTTCCCGTTGCCATTCCAAACCCTTGTAATGCCGATGCACTGCGATGTGTTCCAGCATGCGCTCGTAGCCCCCCAGCGTCGTCATTTCGATAGTGGCCTCAGGCCGCAGGCGATCCAGCCCGGTACGTTCGAGAAACATCACCTTCTCACCCAAAATTTCCAAGTCTTCAGGTTGAAGATCGGGCCGGACTTCGACCCGCACCGAACATTCTCGGACTTCAGCCTCAATGTAGTCCTGCCCCTTCTCACGAGCCACCGACACCCGGTGGTTGCCATCCACCACGAAATAAACGTCGCCCACCTGATACAGCATGATGGGCGGCAAGCCCACCTCATTGTAAAAGGCGCGGTTGATCTTCTGCCAGCGCTGGGCGGTGATATTTTGTGTCGGCAGAAATGCGCGGTCAAAGTCGCGGTAACGGTTGACGCTGCCCACAATCTTCTTCACTTCCACCGTCTTTAGCCCGCGATAGATCGGCCCGCCGATCCGTAGTTTCTCTTTCACGTCGTTAAACGACAACATGTCGTTACGCTGGCCGCGCAAAAAGGCCAGCATGGCATTGAAAAAAGACTTGAAGCGCGCCGTGTTGAAATCCACTTGATCTTGCGGCTCAATATTAAATTCGTCACTCATCGTTTGTCACCATCAATCATCCAACAGGTTCATCGGTGGCGCCCTTGTCCAACACACGTCGAAGCGCGCTACCAACCCGTCATTCGATCTATTGAGGAGTCCACTCAATCAGCCGGTACGGATACACGTTGAGAACCTCGGTATTGCCCAGGAAGGTGCGCGTCGTATCCGTGCGGCGATAGACGTGCGAATGGCCGTGCAACAAAAAACGCGGATGATACATCTTCGCAAAACTGATCAAAGCCTTGAATCCGGTGTGCGCCAGATCGCCGCCATCATGAATACCAAACGGCGGTGAGTGGGTGATGAGAATATCCAGAAAACGTCCGTAGCGCATGCGATTGAGCCACAGGGCCGGGGCCAGCGACGCCGCCCGGGCTTGCATCTCGCCTTGCGAATACTGATGGATGCCATCGTCGCGATAGCGAATGCTCCCCCCCAGCCCAGCCAACAACACACCACTCTCTTCCGCCGCCTGCCGATCCAGATTGATGCACCCTTCGGCGTGGCTGATGATTCGGCCATCCGACAAAAACTGCGACTTCGCATCGTGATTGCCCGGCACAAAATACACCGGCTTGTTAAGAATCGAGACCACAAACTCAAGATAGTAAAAAGGTAAATCGCCACAGCCCAGCACCATATCTACGTCGCTGAAGCGTTCGACGATCCGAGTGCTGTAAATGAAATCCACCACTTCATCGCTGAGGGCGAGAATTTTCATTCGAGCCTAACTCCGTCAGGACCCCGCCATTTGGGCAGGGCGTCTATCACTCAATCAACGACCATAACAACGCCGTAATCGAAAATCCATCTCGAATTTCATTTTGCTTCAACATCGCCCGAACCGCATCAGACGAAAACCAACGGCAGTTCAAGGCTTCGTTAGTATCCGTAACCGCCATCACCCGGGTTAGCCCCTCGGCCACCCCTACATTGAAGACTTGATTGCTCGACCCGTTGGACGGAAAGTAATGCCCCAACGCCCGGATGTGTTCAGCGACATAGCCTGTCTCCTCCAGCAACTCACGGGCCGCCGCCTCTGCCACCTGCTCCCCTTCCTCCACCTGCCCCGCCGGAATCTCCCAACCGCGTGAGTCGGTAATGAAACGATAATGGTCAATCAACAGGAAGTTGCCATTGGCATCACGCGGCACCACCCCCACTGCCTGCCGGGGATACACCACCACATGGTGATCAGGAATTACGTTGCCATCCGGCAGTTGTACCGACCAGTGCTCCAACCCCACCCACGCGCTGTGGTAGATGGGGCGTTTATTCAAAACCTGCCACGGTCTACTTCCACTTGCGCCCATAATTCACTTTCAACTTCTCCAGAATCGCCTGCTCCAGATCAATTTCGCTAATGCTAGCCAACTGTAACAAATACAGGGCCACATCGGCCAACTCGCCCGCCAACTCCGCCTGCTCGGGTAAAGCCTCGCCCCACTGGAAATGCTCCAGCACTTCGGCGGCCTCAATGGCGAGTGAAGCGGCCAGATTGCGCGGCGTCTGCGGGCGCGGGCTGTCCGACGCATACCAGCCTTTGGCCGCTACAAAGCGGTGCATCTCTTCAGTGAGTTCGGCGATAGTCATTTTTCACCGGGAAGTCACAAAGGTACGAAGGAACACAAAGACAAAGAAGCTTGGTGAAGCTTAGTGTCTTCGTGTCTTTGTGGTGAGTCAAATTAACGCCTGCACAAAATAATTCGGGTTGAGGGCCTCGCCGGTGGCCGAACGGATGTGGGCGGCCCACTCTTCTCGCGCGCCGGGGCGGAACCATTTTTCGATCAGCCACTGCCCGGCCTGCGGTCGCTCCACCAGCCCGCCGGCCTCGCGATCCAACGCCTTCAGAATTTGGGCCGAGGTGAGATAGCCCAACTCGTAGTTGTGATAGTAAACGGGATAGAGCGCGATATGAATCTTCGTCGCCCAGTCGGGCATCGCCCGGCCTTCGGGCCGTTTGAGTAATTGATACTTCTCGACCAAATCCCACCAGATCGTGTCGAGATCAGACTCCGGGTTCCCATACAACGCCCGCTCAAAATGAGTCATGACCAGCACCCAGCGGGTGAAGATCAGTTTGGCAAACCGCTCTTTCGTCCGCATCTGTTTGGCAATCTCGGTCGCTTCAGCCGCCTTCAACCCCAAAACCTCGGTCAGCCATTGGGCGTTGTACGTCAGCCCGCCCATCATCAGGGCGATGGCCTCGGTGGAAAGCAAATGCGGCGGCGAGCGCAAAGCCCAATGCTGATCGAAGTCGAGATATTTGTCGTACACCGCATGGCCGAGTTCGTGCAGAAGTGTGTCGGCCCAACGTTGGTTGGGCTGGAGATTGTTGAGGGTGCGCACATCGCCTTCTCGATCAATATCAATGCAGAAGGCGTGCTGGTCCTTGCCCTCGCGTGCGTATAAATCACTGCGCGCCAGAATATCGCGCGTGTCCATGCCCATGCCGTCGTAGGTCTTGAGCGCCAATTCCACCAAATCCTTGTCCGCGAAAAACTGATCCATATCCACGCCGCCAAGTTTGGGGGCAGACTGGAAGAAGCGGTCACCGTAGTGACACGGGCGAAGGTCGGCGGGAGACAGAGCAAACCATTCCGCGCGGTGGCGGTCAATTTCAGCTTTGACGGCGGCGAACGGTTCGGCAGTGGCCCGGTCTAGCCAGTCGAACAGGGCCAGCAGTTCATCCTCATCAATCTCGTCCAGCGTCAGCGCTTTGGCAAAATGATCGCGAAAACCCATCCCCCGCGCGATCTGGTTTCGGACTCGCGCCATCTCGCGCACGGTCCCGGCCACCTGCAGCCCGATCTGCTTACTGGCCTCCCACGCCTGGCGCACGTCTTCGGACGAGCGGCTGTTCGCCAGCACATCGTCCAATTCGTTGTCGCTGATGGAGTGGCCTTTGTATCGGGCGCGGAAATTAATGTAGACGTCGCGGACTTCGGCTTCGAGTTCGGTCAGGGTTTTGATAGCGGCTTCATCGGTCTGGTTGCGGGCGTATTCAAGGTAAATGAGTTTGAGGGCGCGGGCCGTATCCGAGTCGGTGGCCCCGGCCTCAGACAGGCGTTTGGCGGTGGTGTAACGATCCGGATCGGCAAAATATCGCTTGAGCGTGATTTCGGCCTGTGTCCTGCGCGCATTGGCTTCGGGGGTTCCGGTTGTGGCAACGTCCCACTCGGCGCGGGCCTGCTCAATGGAGAGCCGCCGCCACATGGAGGTGATGTTGGCTAAAAATTGTTCGGGTGCAGAGGGCATGGATACTCCTGAAAGCAGAGTTGGGCCATTATAAACCGGGATGCAATTCGTAGCCTCGGGCAGACGGGAGTATAATGATCGTTAGAGAGAATACCATGGCTGTTGTTGAATCAATAACTTCTAAACGCATCCATTACCCGGACACGGACGGTATACCTATGGGCGAAACCGATGTCCACATCGCGCAGATCATGGAGTTGCATTTTGCCCTCACCCAACATTTCAGAAATGATCCGCAAGTGTACGTCGCCGCCGACTTATTGCTCTATTACGTTGAAGGCGAGCCGAAGGAATTCGTCGTTCCCGACGTATTTGTCGTGCGCGGTGTGCCGAAAGGCGAGCGCCGAGTCTACAAACTTTGGGAGGAGGGATACGCGCCGGAAGCAGTCTTCGAGATCACATCGGCTTCAACTCGGCGCGAAGACTTAGGCACGAAAAAAGTGCTGTACGCCGATCTCGGCGTCAAGGAATATTTCATCTTCGACCCAACCGGCGCAGATTTACGCCCGCCCCTGCGGGCCTTCCGCTTGGCCGGGACAGATTACCAACCGATCCCGGAGCCTGTCCACAGCGAGACTCTCGACTTGGATTTGCTGATCGAGTCGAGGCGCTTGCGGTTATATGATTCTCGCACTGGCAAGCGTCAGCTAACGCCTCGTGAAGCCGATGAGGCTCGTGAAGCCGCCGAGGCCGAAGTCGAACGCCTGCGTGCGGAACTGGAAAAGCTCAAAGGTAAAAAGTAGCGCTATAATTTCAATCAAAAAGCCGCTGAATGAATATCCAGCGGCTTTTTTGTTTCTTGGGATTTGGGCTTTTGGGATTTACTTTGTCGCCATCGCCTCTTTGTGTTGCCGCACTAACTCGCGGCGCAGGACTTTGAACACCGCCGTCTTTGGCAGTTCACTGCGGAACTCGATCTCGCGCGGCACTTTGTAATTCGCCAGTTTCTCCTCGCACCACTTCTTCAACTCTGCCGCCGTCGCCGTCTCGCCCGGTTTCAATACCACCCAGGCCTTTGCCGTCTCGCCGAACTCGGGGTGCGGCACACCGGCCGCCGCCGCTTCCAGCACCTTCGGGTGAGCCTGCAGGGCTTCTTCAATATCGCGCGGCCATACCTGGAAACCGCCGATCTTGATTAACTCCTTCTTGCGATCCACGATGTAGAAGTAGCCGTCTTCGTCCATCCGGGCAATGTCGCCAGTGAACAGCCACGGCCCGCCGCCATCGCCCATATCACGCAAGGTGTTAGCCGTTTCGGTCGGCATGTTGTGATAGCCCCACATCACCTGCGGCCCACGGATCACAATCTCGCCGATCCCGCCCTGCGGCACTTCGGTGACGCCGTCGTCGAGATCGATCAGCCTCACTTCGACATCCGGCAAGGGCATCCCAATGGAGCCTTCCTTGTTCAATCCATTCACCGGGTTGCAGTGCGAGGCCGTCGGACACTCCGAGAGGCCGTAGCCCTCAAACACTTTTGCCCCCGACAGCGCCTCAAACTTTTGCTTGATGTCCAACAACAGCGCCGCCGAGCCGGAGATGCAGACTTTGATCGAACGCAAGTCCACTTTGCCCGCTTTCACATCGGGGTGATTGTTGATGGCCGAATACAAACGCGGCACGCCGGGGAACTGAGTCGGTTTGTATTTGTTGACGTTCTCAAAGATGTCGGGCAGGTTGCGGGCATCGGGGATCATCACCAACGGCGAGGCCCCGGCGATGGACATGGACATTCCAGCGACCATGCCATACACGTGAAAGAGCGGGATCGCCATCAACAAAACTTCCCCGCCCTCTTGGTAGGCCCCATTCCAGCGCTTGATCTGCAACGTGTTGGCGACGATGTTACGATGGAGCGCGACCGCCGCCTTTGGCTCGCCGGTGGTGCCGCCACTGTATTGGAACAGCGCGCGGTCGGCCCCTGTCACCCCCACCTGCGGACGATCCGACGGGCTGAACTTGGCAATCAGTTCGGGCAAGCGCACATCGCCAGGGCGCACCTCGACATGGTGGCCCTCTTTCTTCTCTTTGCTCAGCCCGAAGAGGAAGCCCAGGATCGGCGGCAGGGCCTCTTTCACGTTGGCGACGACGACGGTTTTGATTTTGCTCCCCGGCATCGTCCGCGCCTCATTCACTGTGCCGTAGAACTTGCTCATCGCAAACAGCACTTCAATCTCGGCATCCTTCAGCGGTTTGATCAACTCACCGGCCGGATAAGTGGGATTGACAGCGACCACAATGGCCCCGGCTTTGAGGATGCCGTAATAGCACATCACAAACTGCGGGATGTTAGGCATGAAGATGCCGACCCGGTCGCCCTTCTTCACCCCCAGGCTGGCCAGCCCGGCGGCGATCTGATCGGTGAGGTCATTCATTTGTTTGAAGGTGATGGTTGCGCCTTTGAAAATCGTGCAAGGCTTGTCGGGATACTTTCGCGCGGACTCTTCGAGGAAGTGATACAGGGGCACGTCAGGGTAAGGGGCAAGCGTTTGGGGGACACCGGAATCATAATGCCGTAGCCAGGGCTTGTTCATGGGTCGCTCCTTGAAAGGGTTTATCGGTGGCGCTTCAGCTTGCGCCCGAATTGATTAGAGTGATTATGGCCGACACTGCCGACAGGTGTCAATAGCCCGCACAAAATCATTCCCGAAAGTTGGTTTACATTGCCCCTTCCTTTTCCAAAATTTCACGGATGGCCTCCTTGCGCGCCGCCCCGCCCAACAACTCCAGCCGCCGCACCCCCAGCGGATCGATCTCCTCTCGCAGAAGCCGAAGCGCCTCAGCCGTCGGCGGCTCGGTTTCGCCGCAGTCGGCGGCCACGGCCAGAGGGAAGCCGGTTTTAGCCAGAATCCGCTCCAGGGTCTCGCCAGGGTGGATCGAGGTCAATCGCATCACCCCCTCGGCATAATCGAACTGGCCGAGGTCGCTGATGAGGTAGTTGGGGCCTGCCCCGTGCGTGCGCTCTGGGCTGTGGCCCATCCCGGCCAGGAAGTCCAGCTTGGAGACGAAGGTGGCGCGGGAGTGACGGGGGACATAGAGATAGATGCCGTCGAAGTACGTCGTCACATCAGGGATGCCGCCGGTGCCGGGCAGGCGCATTCTAGGCCTGCCATAGTCGTCGCCAATGGCGATGTTGTTGAAGTTGCCGTACTGATCCACTTGCGCCGGACGGAAAAATTCTTTGGGCAACAGGCGTGGCAAAAGTTCCGCCGCGGCCCGGGTGAAGCCAAAGTTCATAATCGCCTTGTCGAGCCACAAGTCTTCAATACGGGCCAAACCGATCGGCGCCCAGTCGTAGCAAATGCCCTGCCCGATGGCCGAGGCAAACATCATATTAGGCGCGTGGGTGCGCTTCGCCAAAATAAACCCGGCGGCCACCAGCGGCGTGGAAATACCCTGCGCCACCACATCGCCATCTTTGAATTGGCGGGCGATGCAGGCGCACATTAACTCGTCAACGGTGAAGTGAGTCATGGCAAAAAGCGTATCGCGTATGGCGGTCGCTTCGCTTACACGGAATACGCCATACGTTCTACATTTGCGGTGGCACGCCTAGCGCCGCCGCGATCACCCGGTGCCCATCGGTTGCCAATTGCTTCGGGTCGTCGCTCGGCCCAGGTTGAATGGGTATCAATGGCATCAGGTTCGCCTCCACCGGGCCGGGGAAACACGCCAGCCGCCAGAACGTATCCATGAACCCCTCCTTCTGTCCCCACACGATTACTTCGGGATGCGAGTACAGGATCGCACAGGGCAGATAAGGCACGCCCCCTTCAGCCGCAATCTCAAACGCGCCGTAGCGGAACGGTTGCAATCCCCTCACCGGTCCCACGCCGCCTTCGGGGTACACCACAATGGGCGGGAACGGTTGGGCATTGGCGATCTTTGCCAACTGCGTCCGCGCCTCGGCCCTCGATTGCTTGTCACTGCGGTTGACAAACACCGTACCAATGGCTATTGCCACCCAGCCGATGAACGGCATCGAACGATTCTCAATCGCGCTCACAAATCGCATGGGCAATACCCGCACCATCATCAAAATATCAAAATAAGTGATGTGATTGGGAAAGACAAAGCCTTGATGCCGGAAAAGCTTCTCTGGCTCGGCGCAGTGGAAGCGGACGTTGAAGAGCGCCATCGCCAAACTGGCAAGCGCCGTCAACAGCCAGGCCGCAATTTTGATCCCGCGCACCCGGATCGGAATCCACATCGTCGCAATAATGAGCAGTGAGCCAATGACGATGGTGGGCAAAGCAATTGACATCCGAAGGATTCCCAACAGAGGCCGCATACCCTTCTCCTCAGTCGCGAGTGTCCACGTTCATTCGCGGGCCGTAATCAGCGCAAATCTTTTGATGCCGTTCCGGATCAATGTTCCCGCCTGTAACCAGCACCACTGTGCCTCCGTCTTTGGGTACTTTCCCATTGAGCGCCGCCGCAATACCCACCGCCCCCGATCCCTCAACCACCTGCCCATGCTGGTGATAGGCATAGGCAATGGCCTCGGCAATCTGCGTCTCAGTCACCAGCCACATGTCGGCGGCCCCGTGAATGGCGGCGATGGTGATCGCCCCCGGCTCCACAGCGCCCGCCAGTCCGTCGGCCAGCGACGGCAACTCCACCACTTTTGACATATCGCCGTGATGAAACTCGTGATACAGAAACGGCGAGGCCTCCGACTGCACCCCAATGACTCTTACAGAAGCCGCGGCCCCGGCCACCATCCCCATTGGCAGGCCGCCGCCCCCGGTTGGGATCAGCCATCGTTCGGCGTCCGGGCATTGCTCGCGTAATTCCAGCGCAATCGTTCCTGCGCCAGCGACGATGCGGGGATCGTTATAGGGCGACACAAACACTTTGCCCTGTGCTTTTGCTACTCGAATCGCCTCGGCTTCTGCATCGCCAAACAGGCCAGGAAAGCGGATCACCTCCGCGCCCAACGCCTGCATCTTCTCCACTTTGATGCGTGGCGTGGCCTCCGGCACATAGACTGTCACCTGCGCCGTCGCCGTTTTGGCCGCCAGCGCCACCCCCTGTCCGTGATTCCCCGCCGAGGCTGCAATCACCCCCCGCGCCCGCTCCTCCGGCGAGAGCAAAAACATCTTGTTCAATGCCCCGCGCGGTTTGAACGCGCCTGTGACCTGCTGATTCTCCCATTTGATCCACAGGCCGAGACTCTCGTCGTAGGTCACGGGTGTGTTGCGAATGTAAGGCGCTATCAACGTGCGCGCAGATTGAATATCAGCACGGGTTACTTCATTCATCATTCATCCTTCTGCATTCAGCATTCCCCTGGCCACATCCGGCACATCGGTGATCAACCCATCCACGCCTTCGCTTGCGAAGCGGCGCAAGTCATTGGGGTCGTTCACCGTCCACACATTCAGCCGATAGCCGCGCTTCTTGAAATAAGCCATGCCTTTTTGCTTGAGTTGGTCATTATCCGGGTGGCGGGCTTCGTGGGGGATGAAGAACGACAGCCAGGCTTCGCGCAAAAAGATCGGCTGGTCGTGAGACGTGAGTTGCGCCACTGGCAATGAGGCGTCGAGCCGCCGCACTTTGCGAATGTTGAACGGATCGAACGACGACAGCAAGACTTTCTTCTGCAACTTCATCCTTTGAATCAATGCCACCACCACCGCCACCAGTCCGTCGTCGCGTGTGGTGTAGTTCGTCAACTCGACGTTGATCCAAATTTTATCGGCCACCGCTTCAAACACCTCGGCCAGCGTCGGCGCCCGCTCCCCGGCATATTTGGCATCCTTCCACGCCCCAGTGTCCAACGACTTGAGATCAGCAAGAGTCAAATCGGCTACCCGGCCCTTGCCATCCGTGGTGCGATCCACCGTAGCGTCATGCATGACGACTGGCACGCTATCCTTCGACAACTTCACGTCGAGTTCAACAGCATCCGCATTGAGGGCAACAGCAAGATTGAAGGCGGCGAGGGTGTTTTCAGGGGCAACGGCTGACGCCCCACGATGGGCAATGACAACGGGGATGCGGGGATAAAGATGGTAGAGAGCGGGCATGAGGCGTCGTTGGGATTATACATGCTATGATTCGCACCCGCATGTTGATCTCACTTTTGATTCTGGCTCTCGGCTTTGGCTTGCGCGTTGCTCCCCTCACCCAAAACCGCTTTCACTCCGACGAGGCCCTCTACGCCACCTTCGCCCGCCTGATCGCTTCGGGCCGCGACCCACTCCTTGCTTCCGTCGTCGTGGACAAGCCGCCCCTGCCGTTTTACCTCACCGCCCTCAGCCTGTCGTTGTTCGGCCCCAACGAGTTCGCCACCCGCCTGCCGACTTTATTCGCCAGCCTGATCAGCATCGCCCTGCTCTATCGGTTAGGCCGCGCGCTCTATGGCCGCCGCGCCGGGCACATCGCCGCCTTGGCCCTGGCCTGCTCGCCGATGGCGATCCTCTTCGCCATCACTCTCTTCACCGACACCCTGATCACCGTTTTTCTGCTTGCCAGTTTGCTTATGGCTGTTCGCCGCCGCCCGGCCTGGGCCGGCCTCAACTTCGGCCTCGCCTTCGCCTGCAAGCAAACCGCGATCTTCTTTCTTCCCCTCATCATCGCGTTTGGCGCAATTCAAATAATCAGTAGCCTAGCCCCTTGTGGGCGCTGGAAAACGGGCGCAAGGCCCTATACTACAAAGCCGTATAGAGTGCGTGGAGAATCCATAAAAAACTCTGTGGTCTCCGTGTTCTCGGTGGCGAAACTTTTTCTCTGGCCGATCCTCCTCTGCATCATCCTCGTCTTCCTTTGGGACACCGCCCGCCAGGCCCCAATCTCATTTTGGACTCAAGGTTACGCCGATAACAATCCGGGCCGCCTCATCCGGGCCAACGAAGTTTGGCCCCGTCTCAACGGCTGGCTCGAACTCCTCAGCTACCTTACGGGCAGCCGCCTCGCCGACCTCAGCCTGATCCTCGGCCTGCCCTTGCTCATCCTCTTCAGCCGCCGCTCGGCTCAGGCCCTATACGACTTTATCCTCACCGGCTTCACCCTCACCTTCCTCACCCTCTACTGGCTCTTCGCCTTCAACGTCTGGGACCGTTACCTGCTGAGTCTCACACCCATCGTTGCCCTCCTCTTGGGTCGAGTGTTTGACAGACTGACGTACCGCCTATTCCGTATTCCGTTACGCTATACGCAATACGGAATACGTTTCATCCTCTCATTTTTCATTCTCTCATTGCTCATTTCCTCAACCATCGCCGCCCGCTCCGGCTTCCCCATCGGCGGCGACCACGGGGCCTACGACGGCATTGATGAGATCGCTCGTACGCTCTACGCCGTCCCCCCCGGATCGGTGCTGTATGATTTTTGGTTGAGCTGGCAATGGGGGTATTATCTGTTCGACGCGCCCGTGTACGTTGCATGGATGCCGGGGCTGCAAACACTGGCCGACGATCTCCAATCTTTCGGGCGTACGTCGCCGCGATACATCGTGGCCCCGTCGTGGGAGTCGTTCGCCGAAGCCCGGGCCGCCATTGAGTCCGTCGGCTTCACCGTCGAAGTCATCCACACTGCGCATCGCCGCGATGGGTCAATCTCGTTTACACTCTACCGCATCGAGTCACAAAAACCATAGCCGCTAATGCGTTCATCCCGCCTCCTGCCTTCTACCTTCTGCCTTGTCGCTCTTGCCGCCCTCGTCCTGCTCTTCCTCCGGCAGGCGGCCTTCACTAACCTTATCTTTGCGCGCGGCGATACGTTGTTATATTTCTATCCCTACTGGGACTACCGGGCGCAAACCCTGTTGGCGGGCCGCCTTCCCCTGTGGAACCCCTATCTCTTCATGGGCGTTCCCTTCCTCGCCAACTCACAAGCCGGTGTCTTCTATCCCCTCAACTGGCCCCTTATTTTTTTCTCTGCCCCGGTCGCAGTGAAGATCAGCATCGTCATTCACCTCATCATCGCCGCCTGGGGGACGTTCGCGCTCGCCCGCAAAGTCTTTGAACTCGATCTACTCCCCGCCACCTTTGCCGCCGCCCTCTTCGCCCTCGGCGGCTACCTCACTGCCCAAATCGAACACGTCAACCAACTGCAAGGCCTCGCCTGGCTCCCCCTTGCCCTCCTCGCCACACATCGAGTCTTGCATCATCGCTCATTGTTTCACTGTTCACTGCTTTCATTGTTTATTGCCCTGCAACTCACCGCCGGTCACACCCAAACAGCCTTCATCACCCTCGTCGCCTGCGCCTTCATCGCCCTTCACTCACTTATCCTTTCACGTTTGTCGTTTGACGCTTGGCGTTTCCATCTTATCGGGCTTGGGGTCTTGGGACTTGGGATTTTCCTCGCCTTCGCCCTGTCTGCCATCCAACTCCTCCCTACCTTTGAACTCTCCCGTCTCTCCCTGCGCGGCAGCGGCCTGCCCCTCAACGAAGCCGTCTCCTTTTCCCTCAACCCGCTTCTTCTGGGCCGCGCCCTCCTCCCCGGCTACAGCCGCCTCATCTACTCCGAATTCGTCACCCACATCGGCGTCATCCCCCTTCTCCTCGCCCTCTTCGCCCTCCAATCCCTAATTACTAATTACAAGTCTCCAGTCTCTAGTCTCAATTCTCCTCTTTTCCTTGCCGCCCTCCTCGCCTTCACCGGCCTCTTCTTCGCCCTCGGCGGCTACAACCCCCTCTACCTTTTGCTGGCCCGCTTCGCACCCGGCTTCAACCTCTTCCGCGTCCCCGCCCGCTGGCTGGCGCTATGGGCGCTCGGCTCGGCCATGCTCGCAGGATATGGCTTGCAACGCTTAAACAACGGAATACGCAATACGCAATACCCCTGGGCTTTTGGAATTTTGGGTTTCGCAATTTTATTCACCCTCACCTTCATCTCCACCCCTTTCACCCCTCCCGGCGAAATCGGTCCCCTCGGCCTGCCTACCTTCCACGACCTTACCCTCTGGCTCACGCCCCTCCTCTTGACGTTTGTCGTTTCTCGTTTCTCGTTTCGCGGATTACATTTGGGATTCTGGCTCTTGGGATTTGGGATTTTAGAACTCCTCCTCGCCTCCCAATCTCTCCCCCTCAACCACCTCACCACGCCCGACGCCTATGCCAGCATTCGCCCGGCGATGACGCAGTTGTTGGCCGCCACAACCGAGGCGGCTCCACCGGATCGCTTTCTGTCACTTTCTGCTCTCGAATTCGATCCCGGCGATCTCAAAGAACTCCAAAGCGAACTCAATCCCCAGTTGCCGCCCGAGGCCGTGTACGACGCCATCATCGCCGCCAAACACAAGGAAGTGCTCTCGCCCAATTTGCCGCTCACCTGGCGCGTGCCGTCGGTGGATGGCTATGACGGCGGCATCTTGCCCCTGCGTCAATACGCCGGGTTTGCCAAAAATTTTGGCGACGTTCCCGCGAACACCGATGGCCGCCTGCGACAATTTCTCAAAGCCATTCCGCCTAACGAACTACTCAGCCTCATCAACACACGCTGGATCATCACCGATAAAACCGACGATCAGTGGATCGACAACGTCTTTTACGATTTGCAATTCGCGTTCGAGGTGACTCCCGATCAGCCACTCACCCTCAGTCGCATCCCAAAATTTCAAGCGACGGCCCTGGGCCTGGTGCTGTTGTGGGAGCGGTTTCCAACCGCGAATGGCGCAGTGACTGTCACTTTCGCCGACGGTTCAACCTCTCAATTACCAATTACGAATAACCAGTCTCAACTCGCTATCCGCCTTCACTTCGCTGGCCCCTCGACTCTCACCGGCCTGGCTATCACGACTGATTCAGCCCTCACTCTGCGCGGCGCAAGCCTGATTGACGAGCGCACTGACACCTTCCAGTCCCTTACCCTTGGCCCCTACCGCCTCGCCCACTCCGGCGACGTGAAAATTTACGAAAATCTCAACGTCCTGCCTCGCACTTTCATCACCCAATCTCTAATCTCTAATCCCCAATCTCCAAAACTGAATGGCATAACCCGCATTCTTAAATATGAAGCCGAGCGCGTCCTCGTCGAAACCACGACTGAGGCGCCCGGCTATTTGATCCTCACCGATACCGACTACCCCGGTTGGGCCGCCACTGTGGATGGGGAACCCACCGACATCCAAACCGCCTACGGCCTTTTCCGCGCCGTCCCCCTCCCTGCCGGAACCCATACCGTCGAATTTCGCTTCGAGCCAACCAGCCTCAAACTCGGCGCAGGGATCACCACCTTGGGTTTGTTGATATTGATTGGCCTCACACTCTACGTCATACACGATAGGCGATATGCTATACGCGATACGCCTACGCAATACTCTTCCTGATATCCTTTACATTCATCTGCAACTTGACCTCCCCCTGCCACTCGTTCAACTCCAGGGCGTACACCACATCCACCTGCGGTGGCATCTGCTTCAGCCAGTGGGCCTGCCGGAAGGCGACGGCTTCCACTGTCCGAGTCCCATCTGAGAGATACAGTCGAAGGTGCGTGCCATCCGCGCCAATGGCCTTGGGGTATTTTGGCTCCAGCCCGTGCGCCGAAAAAAGCGGTGAGGGGTTGCCATAGCCGCACGGTTCCAACTGTTTCAGCGATCCCGCCAGTTCCATCGTCAGGTCGGCAGGTTGAATGTTCATGTCCACCCGCAACATCGGGCGCAAATCCACGCCCGACAGTTTCTCGGCGGCAACCATTCGCAATCGTTCGGCCAGCGCGTTCACATTTTCGTTGGCCAGGGTGAAACCCGCCGCCGCCGCGTGGCCGCCGTGCCGGGACAATAACGCCGCACACGAGTCCAGCGCTTCGGTGATGTGAAATTCTTTGATGCTCCGCGCCGAGCCTTTCGTCTCCCGCTCGCCAATTCGGGCCACCGCCGCCGGGCGATAGAACATTTCGGTCAATCGCGCCGCGGCCAGCCCCACGATTCCCTCATTGAAACTTTCGTGGGCGGCAAAGAGAAAGGGCGAGGCTGAATCGTCGGCCAGTGTAATCTCGCGGGCTTGGGCCGTAATCTGTTTAGTCAGGTTTTGCCGTTCGCGATTCTGTTGATGCAACTGTGAAGCCAGTTGATTGGCTTTGAACACCTCGGTAGCCATTAATAAATCATAAGCCGCCAAGGCCGACTCCAGCCGCCCGGCGGCATTCAGCCTCGGGCCTAGAACAAAGCCAATGGTGCCAGCATCAATGGCCCTGGGTTTCACCCCGGCCAGTTGAATCAGAGACCGTATCCCCTCGCGTTTGGTTTTGTTCAGGATCCGCAAACCATTCCGCACCAGGGAGCGATTCTCGCCCATCAGCGGCGCAAGGTCAGAGACAGTGCCGAGGGCGACCAAATCCAACACCTCGCTGGCGCTGATGGGCGCAGTATTTGAGCGCCGCACGAGGGCTTGCGCGATCTTGTAGGCCAGTCCAACCCCGGCCAGATATTTTTCGGCGTAATCGTCATCGGCGCGTTTGGGATTGATGACGGCCAGCGCCGACGGCAGGGTCTCGCCGACGTGATGGTGGTCGCTGATGATCAAGTCCAAACCGATCTTCTTCGCATGTTCGGCCTCAACAACCGAGCGGATGCCACA
>Ga0247727_10006704_pt1 | contig 22470 bp, 23 predicted proteins | sample WisWelCaveWW1625_FD_202498 | JGI IMG/M metagenome (GOLD analysis project Ga0247727, IMG submission 202498) | Biofilm microbial communities from Wishing Well Cave, Virginia, United States - WW16-25 | ecosystem: Environmental > Aquatic > Deep subsurface > Groundwater > Cave microbial mat | place...
AACAAACTACAGATAGATGGACAAGATTTATGATTTTATGTTTATTTCGAAAACATCAATTATTTCAATTATTTCAATAAGTACAAAATATAAACAAACTACAGATAGATGGACAAGATTTATGATTTTATGTTTATTTCGAAAACATCAATTATTTCAATTATTTCAATAAGTACAAAATATAAACAAACTACAGATAGATGGACAAGATTTATGATTACATATCAGATTTTAATATTATTTACATATTTTATATTATTATTAAGCAATAAAAATTCTTTTATTTTATGATAATTTTCTAAAATATTATTTGAGGTTATATCACTAAATCCTTTAATACTATTTAATTGAAATAATGTTGGTTTTGTATCAATAAAATTTGGAATATTTGCAAATAATAATTTTAATTTTTTTTTACCAAGATTTGGAAAAACATTTATTGCTTCCAATAATATTATAATTTCAACATTTTTTATATTTGATTGTATATTATTATATATTTTATTTGATATTTTATCTGTTTTCATTACACTTAAAATATCTTCTTTATTCATATTTACAAATTTATTTATTGTATCAAATCCATTTTCTATAAATTTTTCTATTGTTTTTGAACTAATATTCATAATGTTCAATACATTTACAAAGTTTTCTATATTTTTTATTTTACTCATTTTAGTATCTTTATCTAATGCAATTAGATCTACATTTGTATTATTCCATTTAAAATTTACATTTGGTAATAATGGTGTTTTTGATTTTGTTAAAACTTCTTCTATATATGGTATCACATCGCCAGATCTAGTTATTTTAATTTCACTTCCTACATTAATTTTATTATCAACTATATATTTAGCATTAAACCCAGATGTTGATGTAATTGTTGTTCCTCCAATTTCAATTGGTTCTATTTTAATTTTTGGTTTTAATAATCCATTTTTACTTACATTCCAAATAACATCAATTACAGTAGTAATTTTAAAATTTAAATTTTGTTTAAATGCAAAAGAATATTTTGGATTTTCTGCTAACCTTTCATAAATTTTATTATGGGTTATAACAATACCATCAATATCATATTCACTATTTTTTTTAAATTTATATAATGTATTAATTAAATAATCATTCGTAATTATATTTGCATTCTCCCACTTTACTACTTTTATATTAAGTTTTTTAATAAATTCTAATTGATCATTTGGAGTTAATATTGGATTTATTATTTCATAAGCAACAAAGTCAATATCATTCAAAATTTTAGGATTCATATTTTTTGCATTAACTACACCATTTACTAAATTTCTTGAATTTTTATAGTATACTTTATATTTATTAAAGTTATTTTTACTCATTATTAATTCTCCTCTAATTGCATAATTATTATCTATTTTCACATTTTTTAAATTTATATTTGTAATAATATTACTAATATCAGTCCCATTTGTTCCATCACCACGATTATATAAATGTAATTTATTATTTTCATTTATAAATAATGCTGATATACCATCTAATTTCTCTGATATTATATAATTATTTGGAAATTTATTTATCCAATTTTTTAATTTTTCACTGTTATTTTTTATTTTTGTTAAACTACCCATAAAATATGGAAGTTTAATTTTAAATTTTTCTTCTACTCTATATCCTATTTCTGTTAATAATTTTGATTGTGGATTTAACTTTTCTAATCTATCTTTCAATTTATCATAAACTTCATCTGTAAATATTTGCTTTTGATTAGATGCATAATAATTCTTATTTGCATATTCTATTATTTTTTCCAATTCATTTTCACTTAATTTATCTATCTTATTTTTATTAACCTTTGTTATCAATATATCCATAATTTATTTTTGATATATATTTCTATTAATCAATTTTTATATAATTATATAATATGAATAAATTATTTTATTATACTGATAATGATGTTGATATAATTGATAAAAATATTGATAATATTGTAAGAAAAGGAACTAAAGAACAAATTACTAAGTTAGACCCAACTTTGAATGAATATATTGAAATTAAAAAATTTATTTTAAATTATATTAAAGATCATCATTTAATATTATATGGTGGTTATGCTTTACATTTATCCTTAAAATCAATCAATTCTTCTGATATTATTTATAATGATAATGAAATTTATAATGATGATAATATGTATGATATTGAATGTTATTCTCATAATTCTCATCTTCATATTAAAAATTTATCTGATTTATTATTTAAACATAATTATATAAATATTAAAGCATCTGAAGCTTTACATCCCGAAACATTCACCATTTTTGTACATTGTAGAAAATTTTTAGATATAACTTACATGCCTAGTAATGTATTTCATAATATACCAATAATAAACTATGATAAATATAAAATTATTCATCCTCATTTTGCATTAATAGATAAAATGCGTGTTTTAAATAATCCATTAACTGCATATTTTCGGTTAGAAAAAGATTTAGTTAGATTAAAAATTATTTTGAAAAATTTTCCTATTACTTTTTATAATTGCGATTTGAAGTTTAAAATTGATTCTGAAACTTCTAAAATTTTAGAATTTATTCGAAAAGAAATTTTACCAAAAGATTCTTTGATTACATTTAATTATTATGCGTATTATTATTATATTGCAATTTCTAATAATTTATTACAAGAATCTGTTAATTTAAACATAAATCATTATGATGTTATTTCAATAGATTATAAAAAAGATTATACTATGATTTATGAAATATTGTCAAAAAATTTTAATAATATTATCATAAAAGGTTATCATCCATTTTTTCAATTTCTTGATAAACATGTTTCTTTTTATTTTAATGATATATTAATTTTAAATCTTTATTCTAATTATAATTCTTGTATACCATATATTTATTTACCTAAAAAAAAAATATATATAACTTCCTTTTCAACTACTATTATGTATTTAATGATGTATAAATATAAATATAAAATTGTTGATGAAGATAATGATGAAGTTAAAAATTTAGATTGTATGATTGTTACGTTGATAAATGAAAGAAATAAATATCTTAAAAATAATAATTTATCTATTCTTGATGATAGTCCATTTAAAGAATTTGTTATTACTTGTAAAGGATTTACTCGTACAGCAAAATATGATTCATGTATGTTAATAAAAAGACGAGTTGAAAATAAATTACCAGCTAAAATTGAATATTTTCCTGAAAAATTAAAATCAAATTTTGATCCAGATAGAAAATTTAATAATTCGTCTGGAAATATTAATAATAATTTTAAGTTTTAATTACCAATTTATTTTTGAATAGTTATTATATTTATCTAAGTTTTATGTATTATAATATAATAATTTATTTTTGATGTTGTATATCTTATTAGATATTTATTATTTTCATATAATTTATCATTACAATTTTTATTATCAACTATAATTGATATATTTTCAAATTTAAATGGTGTACTGAAAAATCCTGCATCATGTAATATTTCTCTATTTTTTTCAAAAAAATTCATTTCTATATTATTAATACCTGTTAATATTAATTTATTAATATTTTTATATTCATCCAATATATATTGAAATATTGTATTATATGTTAAATCCATATATATTATAATATTTTTCTTTATATATTCATGTAATTTTTCTAAAAATTTTTTATCCCAATTTATAAATTTATTTACACTTGAATCTATTACTATATATTCTAATAATTCTGACAATTGCTTTATATAATTTAAAAAATATAATGTATTAAAATCAATTAATAATACATAAATATCTGTATCTTTTTCATCTATATATTCCATTTCATTTGTAATACAAACAATATTATATTTTTTATTTTTATGATATGATAATAAATTATAATTTTCTGAATTTACTGGATATAATCTACATTTATCTCCTTTTATATTTCCTGCCCCTAATATCATTATTATCTCAACATTATTCTTTAATAATTTTTTAATAATATTTTCATTTCTATTTGCATTAGATGCAATATTCATATACTAATTTGATAAATTAACTAAGGATAAGTTGTTAATAATAGTTATTAACAAATTAGGGTATCATATTTACCTTTATTAAACCAAAACTATTATAATTTATTAATTTTATATCTTCAACATTTACTTTATTTAAATCTATAATATCATTTATTTCTATTTTTGGAAAATCTAATATTGGATCTCTCAATAATTGTTTTATACATGCATTTGTATGTTCTTTATATATATGACAATCTCCTAAAATTATTATTAATTTATTTGGTTTATATAATGATTGTATAATATTTTTTGATTTAATAATATAATTTAAATGTGCACAAATTAAATAATTTAAAAGTGCATATGATGCAATATTAAATGGAAGTCCTAAAAATATATCTGCACTTCTTTGATACATTTGTATTGTAACATTATTATTTGTATTACAATAAAATTGTATTGTTGTTCCATGACATGGTGCTAATACTGATTTATCAACATCACTTGGATTATATGTTGTCATTAGAATTCTTCTACTAAATTTATCATTTAATAATAAATCTATTACTTGTTGTAATTGATTAATTCCTTTATTTATATAATCTTTATTACATCCATCATATTTTTCTCCAAAATGTAACCATTGCCATCCATACATTGGACCCATATCTCCTTCATCATAGTTTAAATTTCTTGTTTTTAAAAAATTATTTGTTGTATTTTCTTTCCAAATATTCACTCCCTTCTCTTCTAAATGCTTACTATTTGTATCTCCTCTTAAAAAAAAGAGTAATTCTTCTACAATTACATTAAATGCCATTTTCTTTGTTGTTAATAATGGAAATTTATTCTCCGTTAACTCAAATTCTATTTTTTCTCCAAATATTGAATATGTTTTTCCATTTCTGGTTTCCCTCAATTCTCCATTTAATAATATTTTTCTCATCAAATTTAAATATTGTTTTTCTTCTTTATTTTTTTCTATATCTTTATTATTTAAAAATTTTATATAATCAATTTTACTTGAATAAATTTTTGATGAATATGGATAATATTTAATAAATGTTAATTTTAAATTATTTATATCATAATAATCTTTTGTTTCTGTTGAATGATTTATGAAAGATTTTATTTTTTCTATTGTCATATTTTTCAACTTAATATTACAATTATAATTTTTATCTATTTTTGTTAAATATATTATGTTGATTATATCATAATATTTTGTCATAAAAATATCATATATTTCAGATCCTCCACATATATATACATATATTTTCATTTTATAATCATTAATATTTTTTAAAAAATCCTCTACTGATGTAAAATAAAATTCATTTTCTGTATTTTTATGTTGTGTTCTTGATAATATACAATTTTTTCTATTTGGTAATGGTTTTACTTTTAAACTTTTATATGTATTATTTCCAAATAATACTATAGATGGCTTTTTCTGTAAAGTAATATATGAAAAATAATTCAAATCAATTTCATTATTCCACCCTAATTCAAATATTCCATTATTTTCTTTACCAATTCCATATTCTGAATCACATGCTAAAATTATATTTAACATATATAAATTATTTTTTTATGTGTTTATAAATCAATTTTTATTATCATACTCTTCATCATCATAATCTTTATCATCATTTTCATTAATTTTTGATAATTCAAATAAATCTGAATTGTCTTCATTTCTATATTCCATTGAATCAATTGAATCAATAGATTTATTTGAATCATTAGATTTATTTGAATCATTAGATTTATTTGAATCATTAGATTTATTTGAATCATTAGATTTATTTGAATCATTTGAATCAGTTGAACTATTTGAATCATTTAAAATACTTGAAACATAATTTTTTTTGTAACCATATATTGGTCTTGGTAAATAATAAGTTCTATGTTTTTTTTTACCAAAATTATGTTTTTTACTAATCACACTAGAATATATATTATCTGTATTATTTATGTTATACTCAATTTCATTATAACGTTTATTAATATTAAGTTCAATTAAATTTATTGATTTATTTTCATCATAAATATTATTAATTGATATAGTTATTTTATAATCAATTATATCAATTTTTGATAGTAAATAAATATTAATATTATAAAGTTCTATTACGGATAATTTAGTTATACTTTGTAAATCTATTAAAATATTCCATTCTAATGCATATATATTATATTTGTTTATATAATAGTTATTTAGATTAAATTTCTGTTTATTAAAAGGTGTATAATAAATATATTTTGGATATTCACATTTTATTTTATTTAATATATAATTTTTTAAATTATATTGTTCATTTAATTGGTTAAAATATGTTTTTAATTTAAAATACAAATCAGTCATTACAATATTGTTGTCTAGTTATAATATAATAACTTGATAAATAAATTAATTTATCAATTTTTATTAATTAATTTTCACCAAAGAAATCATTTTTTATTTTATTTACTTTAATAAATGTTGTGCATTTAGATACATTTTTTATTTTTTTAGCATTAATATATGAACAACCACTTCTAATACCAGCTAAAATTTCATCTATTGTATCTTGAATATTTCCTTTATATGGTACTTTAACAGATTTTCCTTCACTTGTTCGATATTTCTTTTTTTCATTATGTTTTAAAATTGCCATGTTTGATGCCATACCATAAAAAGTTTTATATTTTTTTCCATTTTCCTCTATTAAAGTTCCATCATTTTCTTCATGCCCTGAAAATAAATTACCACACATCACAAAATCAGAACCACTTCCAAATGCCTTCATTATAGAACCTGAATCTGTTATACCTCCATCTGAACATATATATTTATTTAATGCATGTGCTGATTCTGAACATTCAATATTACATGATAACATTGGCATTCCACATCCTGTAACTCTTCTTGTTAAACAACAACTTCCTCCACCTATTCCGCATTTTACTATGTCTACTTTATAATCTATTATATATTCTGACACCAATTCATTTGTTGTTACATTTCCTGCCATCAATATATTATTTGGATATGATTCTCTTATTTTTCTTATATAATCTAACATTAATATACTATATCCATTTGCTACATCAATACAAATAAATTTACATTCTCTTGTACATTGATTTTGTGTTATTATATTTGATAAACTACTTTGATTATTATATATTGGTTCACATAAATTTTTATATGATTTATTAAAATTATCCCAATCTTTTTCTTGAATTCCTGTTGATAAAAAATAATAATTTGGATCTAAATCCATATATTTATAATCTTCCGGTTTATAATATTTATGTAATGCTGTTAACATTTTATTTTTTGACATTACTTTATAAACAGCATATGTTCCAATTGTATCCATATTGGATGCTATTATTGGTATTCCGTTCCATGTATATTTTGAAAATTTAAATTCTCTCATCAAATCTACTTCACTCCTTGATGATAATGTTGTTCTTTTTGGTTTTATTAATACATCATTATAATCTAAATATACATCATTTTCAATTTTCATGTTAAATATTATAATTATTAAAAAAATCAATTTTTTTTATTTATAATTATTATACAAATAATAACCATAGCTAAATAATAAAAATAAAATAATAAAATATGTATCATAACTATGCTCATAATAATTTTTCATTTGAGAAAATGTAATTTTTAATTTTTTTTGAACCTTTCTTATTTCATTATGTATCTTTAAATGCCATTCTATTAATTTATCTTTTGAACTTAAAATTTCATCTGTTAATGGATATATTATTATATTATTTTTGTAATTAATTTGACATTTTTTACATGGTAAAACATTTGCTAATGATTGAAAAAAAGTTTTATAATTTTGCTTATCAAGTTCTGTTGGATTTTCTGGATACATTAATACAATACAATCTAAAAAATACCATGCTTTAGGACCCCATTGATTTGGGTTCATTAATATAAAATAAACATATAATTTAAAAATATGTTGAATTTGTTTGACAAATCTGTGGTACTACCATTAATACATTTTCACTTAAACATAATTCACTTAAAATTTTTAATAAAAATACTTTTATTTCTCCAATCTTAAATAATTTTTCTATTAATAATATCATACAACTAAACATAATTAATGAAATTATTATATTTATAATCAAAAATATTGTATAAATTTTAGTTTGTTTTTGTAAATTAATTGTATTATTAAGTATTAATTCTTCAGTATCATTATTTATAGATGAATATGTATATCTATTTTTAGACATTTATTTAAATTATATAAATGATTATATTTAATATAATAAATAATTTTTTTCAATTTTTATTATATGATACTAATATTAACTCTAATTTTTATAATTTTATGGATGAAATTTCAAAATAATGTTGTTATTTTTATCTATGTTTCAATATTATTGTTGATATTTCAATATAAAACATACAATTTATTAATTGAATTTTATAAACAAAATAAATATTTAATTGAACTAAATCCAATAAAAGAAAATGAATTTTTACAATCAATAATAAATTTTAATACTACATATAAAAAAATAATCAATTTAGAAACATATTTAATTTGGAACAATGAATTAATAAAAAATAGAGAAGATGTTGAAAATGTTTTTGATAGTTTTAGTCTTGAAATTCAAAATCATAAATTTTTAGATATATTTAAAAAGAAAAAAAAATATTTGTCTAATATACTTGATTATTATATTAATCAATTAAAATTTGAAAAATAAATAAATATATATCAAATTTATGGAAATTATTAAAGCAATTGTTAATAATGACTTTGAATATATAAAAAATTTAAATTTAAATACAGATTTAAATTTTTATGATGATTCTCATAAAACTCCATTGTATTATATTTGTTTACATAATAACTATGAAATATTATCATATGTTTTAAAGAACTTTAATATAGATATTTTAGATGATAATGATAATAATTCATTATCATTTCTGATTGCTTGTAAAAATTTAAATGATAAAATAATAATGTCATTAATATCAATAAATAGAAATGTTATATATACAAATATAAATGAAGAAACTTGTTTTAATATTTTATATACTAAATATTTATCAAAAGAAAAGAATAGTGAATTATTATTAAAAACTTTATTAAAATTATACTTAAATATGGAAATATCTGATGATTTTATAAAAAAATTATTTGATGCTGGCACTAAAAATTATAATACATTTTCAATTAATTTTGATATTGAATTAGAATTTAAAGATTATAATAATGAACAAAAAGAATCCATTTATTCTATTCTTAATTTATGCTATTTAATCTAATTTTGCATATAATTTGTCAAATTGTTTTAATAAATCACCTATTATATATATAAATTTTGTATAAATAATATGATATGGAATTAGTTTCATATGTCTTGTTTTAATATGTATTATATATGTTATTATTAGTAAAAATATTATCAAAGATGTTATAACTTTTATTAGTAATATATAATTTTTGTATATTATAAATAATAATATAATTACAAATAAATATTTGAATAAATATTTTAAATAATACATGTAATTTATGTTATTAAATATATATATATAATTATTTAATTTATCAATATATGTATAATTTATAATTTTAAAATTATCCGTATAAACTTTATTTATTATTAAAAATCCATTATCTGTAGAATAAGAATTTTCCATATATTTTTATAGATTTATAAATTTATATTGTTATTAAAAATTGAAATACTTTAAGTATATACTAATTTGTATTATGAATAGTAAAACTATATTTGAACATCTAAAAGAAAATTTTAAAAATACATTTTATAAAGAAAATATAAAATCTGAAAATGATTTTGAAAATTGGTTAATTAAAAATATTAATAAAGAAACATTATCTTGCTATTTAGAATGGGAAGGTAGAAATGTTCAAATAGATAAAAATGATAAAAATGAAATATTGATTTCATCTAACAAGTCAACATATTATTTAAATATATTAGAACTATGTAAATATAACTATGAAAATTATATGAATAAATTTTTAGAAAAAAATTGTATTAAAGGTTATATTATTATATCATTTTCAGATTCTAAAACTGGATATGAATTATGTGGATTTTCAAATGATGATATAAAACTATTATATACAAATTTGATCAAATATCCAAAAATACATACACAATTTAAATCACTAAATTGTCAATTTTGTAATTATTATAATTATTATATACCAATAAATTTAATTGGAATTTATAAAAATATACAATTAAATTTTGTTTTTGCAAATTTTATTAATGAAACTATAAATGTTCAATGTCCAATAATAATAGAAAATAAAACATTAGTAACGTCTATTGATAAAGATGATATAGATATTGATAATTATAAATATTTACTTTTTACTTAATGTATTTGATAAATTAAAATATCTGTTATAAATTTATAACCACATGTACATTGGTTAATGTAAAAAAATTTTATTGTTCCAAATATCATATATGATAAATGTATTGAATAATACATCGATATTATAATTGATTTTATTAAATTTATTTTATTATGAATTAATAATTTTTCAATATCATTATTAATTATATTTAAAAATAATGTTTTACATGACATATAATAAATAATATTAAATATAAGTTTATCAATATTAGTATAATAATATTTGTTATATTTATCATTGAAAAAAATAGATATATATTGTTTATCTATATATTTATTGTCTTTAAAATATATTTCTGCTTTATGAAATGAATTTAATTTTATTTTAAAATCTATTTCATCTAAATCCATTAAATTTTCTGATTGTTTTATTAATATTTGTGAATAATAAAATTTTGGTAAAACATTGTAAAAATTAATATTTTTATATATTATTAATAAATTTTCATATATAGGTTTTAATAATATATATATTATAAATAATATTGGACTACAATATCTTAATATTTTGTTTAAAATATTATTATACATAATAATTTTAATATTTAAATTTATAAATCAATTTTTATTTTTTTATTATAAAAATGGATTATATAAATGTATATTTCCTGTTGTTCCATTAGATCCAGCATTACCAGTACCAGTTCCTAATCCACCAATTCCACCAGAAACATCAATTATATATGGATTTTCAACTCCGCTAACAACTGTTGAAAATGTACCAGAAATAATACAAACAAAACCACCACCTCCACCTCCACCTCCACCTGCACCAGTTCCAAGACCATTCCCATTTCCACCATTTCCACCAAATGTTTGAATTTTTCCAATTCCAAAAACCTGTACTATTTTTCTAGCTGCAATTAAAATATTTCCACCACCACCACCACCACCACCTCCTACAGAATTAACACCAGTTGCACCACCACCTCCGCCACCAGTTCCACCAGCTATAATACCACCAGTAAATGTTTTTAGAGAAATTAAATTTTGAGGTGTATATAATAATCTAACTGAACCAGAAACTGTATTATCACCACCTGCATTTATTACTATACCTGAAACTGTTCCACCTGCTCCTCCATTATTTCCACCTCCAGATGATCCTCCTATTCCACCACTTTGACCTATTGTATTGGTATTAGATATACCAGATCCACCTAAATCATTATTTCCACCTATACCTCCAGTTGTTCCACCACTTATTGAATTTTGAAATGCTCTTAATCCTGGTGTTCCACCCACCGAATTTCCACCATTATGTTGTATAATTGAACCTGAATTTAATGTTAATGTATTTTTTACAAATAATCTTAAACCATTTGTTGATAATATAATATTTGAATTAATTGTTAAATTATTATAATACATATCATTTGATAATGTAGTATTACTTGAAATTGTTGAATCTCCATCTATACCTGAACCAAATATTGTTTGTGGCCCATATGGATAAGTCCATGTTGTTGAATTATTTCCATTATTACTTGGAACTTGATCTAATACTCCATTACCAGTTGGTACAAATATTTTCTGTAATTTATTAACTAAATTATAAATAGACAACATATATATTATTATTATATTTAATAATATACTTATGTTGTTAATAATATACTTTATGTTGTTAATAATATACTTTATGTTGTTAATAATATACTTTATGTTGTTAATAATATACTTTATGTTGTTAATAACATAAAGTATATTATTAACAACATACCACCAGATAAATATATAATTACCAAATGTAATTAAATTAATTACAATTAGATTTTTTATTTGAATATATAATGTATAATATTGTTCAGCATTAATATATATAGTTAAATTTTCACTTGATAATACAATAAAATTTTTACATTTACATAATGTATCATAAATGAACTTTCTGTAAATATTGGTTCAGTTGTACTACTTTGACTTCCTAAATAAATAGATGCTTTATTGTTAATGGCATCATAAAACATTTAGTCAATATTAATTTAATAACAATTAATAACTTTGATAATGTTCCAGATTTTTGTATAATTGATGATGCTATTGTTCAAATTATAAATTTGATGGTAAATTTGTAGTATATATTGTTTCTGTATCTGATACTATTATAAAATATATACTTTCATTTCTTTTATTATATTAGTTGTTTCTAAAACTCCACGAAATGGTATATCCTATTCGTGGTTATAGTACAAGTCATTATATATTAAAATTATATAATTAAAATTGAAAAACTAAAAATATATAATAATATATTAATGAATATTGATTTCAAAACAATATTGTTTTCAAAAGAAAATAATAGATTAACTGCATATCCTCCAAAAGATAAAGATATTTGGAATTTATACAAAAAACAACAACAATTATATTGGATACCTGAAGAAATCAAATTATCACAAGATATTTCAGATTGGAAAAAATTAACTATTAATGAACAAAATATGTTAAAATTAGTATTAGCCTTTTTTGCAACTTCTGATGGAATTGTTAGTATGAATTTAACTGAACGATTTATTAATGATATTGAATTAACTGAAGTAAAAATGTTTTATAGATTTCAAGCTATGATGGAAGATATTCATAGTGAAGTTTATTCAAAACTTATTGAAGAATATATTATTGATAAAAATGAAAAAAATAAGTTATTTAATGCTATAAATGAAATTGAATGTGTTAAAAATAAAGCAAATTGGGCAATTAAATGGATAAATTGTTCAGATTCTTTTGAAAAAAGATTATTAGCTTTTGCTATAGTAGAAGGTATTTATTTTTCTGGTAGTTTTTGTATTATTTATTGGTTTGCTGAACGTAATTTATTAAAAGGATTAGTGCAGTCTAATGAATTTATTTCTAGAGATGAAGGTATACATACTGACTTTGCAATACTTTTATACAATAAAATAAATAATAAATTAAATGAAAAAATTGTTTATGAAATTTTTGATGAAGCTGTTGAAATTGAAAAACAATTTATTAAAAAAATGTTACCAACAGATTTAATTGGAATGAATTATAAATTAATGTCTGAATATATTGAATTTGTTGCTGATAATTTATTACAAGATTTAAATTATTCTAAAAAATATAAATCATCTAATCCATTTAGTTTTATGAATAAAATTAATATACCCAAAACTACAAATTTTTTTGAAAATCATTCTACACAATATTCCAAAATTACAAATTCTAATAATATTGATGCTGATAATTTTTAAAAATTGATTTAAAAATTTATTTAAAAATTTATTTATAAAAATTATATGAACAATATTGATATTATAAATAATAAATTATATACTAAAAATTTAATATATAATTCATATAATCAATTGATATCTTTCAAAGATTTATATTTGATTTTTAATAAATATAATTTATTTGTTAAATTAACATATTCTCATTTAAGTATATTTCAAAATGCTTTTGTACATTCGTCATATTGTTATAGAGATATTAGTGAAAATATTAATTTAATGATTTGTCCAAGTAATTCATTAAAATTATTTGAAAATTCATTTGAAAGATTAGAATTTTTAGGTGATTCTATTTTAAAAACTATTATTAGTTCATATTTATATTTTAAATATCAAAAAGCAGATGAAGGTATATTAACAAAAATGAAATTTAAATTAGAAGATAGGGAACAGTTTAGTTATTTTTCAAAAAAATTAAAATTAAATAATTTTTTAATAATATCCAAAAAATTAGAAATTGATAATCAAAGATTTTCCAAGAAAATTTTAGAAGATTTATTTGAAAGTTTTATTGGAGCTACTTATTGTTCTTTTGGTTTTGAATTTACAAATAAATTTGTTGTAAATATTATAGAAACTGAAGTAGATTTTAATATATTTTTTATTGATGATAATTATAAAGCTCAATTAACATATTATTGTCAAAAAATGAAATATAACCTACCAATTTATATAAATTTAGATAACGATAAAAATTTATTTGTAATAGGAATTAGAGATTTAAAAAATAAAGATGGAGATTTTATTGCATATGGTAAATCACCATTAACAAAACAAAAAGCTGAACAACAATGTGCTAAAAATGTTTTAATTTATTATAATGAAATAAAAGAATAATTTTGTCAAATAAATATATAATGCATAAAATAAAATCAATAATAAATTCTTCAAACTTAAGTTCAAATGAAAAAAAAAAATTATATAACGCATTTAAAAAATATAGCAAACCAAAAAATAGTGTTGCTGAATTATTAGGTGTTAATAAAAAACCAAAAGGTATTCATGTTGAACCTAATATGAATAATGTCAGTCACTTAGATTATAATCTAAACAAAAAAGGTATAGATGCTTTAGAACTTTCTCCTGATTTTAATAGTGATCCACATTTAGCTGTTAAAGCTAATAATTCTTATATGCAATTAAATCCATATTTTACATATAATCCTTATTCGGTTATGATTGGTGGTAAATTTTATTAATTTATAAATTACAATATTTCATTATATCTTTAGTTTGATAAAATGAACACATTTTAAAATATCATTTAATTTATTTATATATTAATTAAAAAATTCAAATTTTTATATTATTATAATATGGAAAAAGAATCTAAAACTATAACAACAAATTATATTAATTTACAAACAATAGGAAAATTATTTCCAATTTGGGTAATGCAAAATTTCAAAAAATATAAAATACCAGATAAATTTCAAGATGAAAGTGCCGATAAATCTGTTAAAAAAATAAAATTATATCAAGAATTTTTAAGTAAATTTTTAGATTATAATAGTATTTATAGATCAATTTTAATATATCATCAACTAGGAACTGGAAAAACAATTACAACAATTAATATTTATAATATGCTTTTCAATTATTCTCCAAGTTGGAATGTATTTATATTATTAAAAGCTTCCTTAGAACAACAATGGATTGATGAATTAAAAATTTGGTTAGATAAAACACATTATTCTGATAGACGTAATAATATACATTTTGTTCATTACAATTCACCAATTGCAGATAAAGCATTTCTTGATGAAATTAGAAATTCAGATTCTAATAAAAAAAATTTATATATTATTGATGAAGTACATAATTTTATTAAAAATGTACATGGTAATATTAATACAAAAAAAGGTCAACGTGCACTAAAAATATATGATTATATAAAAAACGAAAGACAAAATGAAAAATCAACTAGAGTAATTACAATTAGTGCAACACCTAGTATTAATAATCCATTTGAATTAGCTTTATTATTTAATCTTTTAGAACCAAATATTTTTCCAAATAATGAACCAATATTTAATGAAATATTTTTAAAAAATGATGTATTAAATCCAGAAAGGAAAAATTTATTTCAACGTAGAATTTTAGGTTTAGTTTCTTACTATAATCCTTCAAATCTATCTAATCAAGATTATGCTAAAAAAATAATTGAAAATGTTGAAATTAAAATGTCTAAATATCAATCTGAAATTTATAAACATTTTAAAATTATTGAAGATAATCTACAACATGTATCTAAAACTTACAAAACTTATACTCGCCAAGCTGTAAATTTTGTCTTTCCTCATATATCTGATAAAATAACTGGTGAAAAACGTCCACGTCCACATGAATTTAAATTATCTGAAAAACAATTACAATTAATAGATGAAAATAAAATAAGTAACTTAGATATTGAAAAAAGAATAATAGATAATTATAAAAATACTATTTTATTGTTTATTAATGGATTTAAAAAATATATTTCAACATTTCAAAATGAATTACAAAATGATGTTAAAGAATTTTTAAAATATGATAATGTTTTAACTTTTATAGAAAAAGGTAAAAAATCAAAAATTTTTCAAATACTTTTTAATTGTTCTTGTAAAATGTCTTGTTTATGTTTAAATATATTTAAATCTGAAGGTGGCGTATTACTCTATTCAAATTATGTTTTACTTGAAGGTTTAGAAATTCTAAAAATATATTTAGAATTATTTGGTTATAAAAAATATGATCAAAAATCTACTAATCCATTACATTATATTGAATATCATGGTGGTATTGATCAAGTAACACGAGATGGTAATTTAAAAGAATATAATTCAAATAAAAATATAGATGCTTCTATTATAAAAGTATTTTTATTAAGTCCTGCTGGTAGTGAAGGTATTACTTTGAAAAATACACGGCAAGTTCATATTTTAGAACCATATTGGCATGAAACAAGAATTGAACAAGTTATTGGAAGAGCTGTTCGTTTAAATTCACATTCATTATTACCAAAGGAAAAACAAATTGTAAATATTTATAAATATTATGCCTTACTAGATAATGGTACTACCACAATAGATGGCTATGTTCAAAAAATATCAACTGATAAACAAAAATTAGTTGATTCTTTTTTAGATATGTTAAAAGAAAGTGCCATTGATTGTGAATTAAATAAAAATGTTAATATGAGTATTAAAAAATATAATTGTTTTCAATTTCCAGAAGAATCTTATTTTGAAGAATATATTAATCCTGCATATAAATTTGATATTAATCAAGATATTAAAATTAGTAGCGGCTTAAATAGTATAAATTCTGTTAGTAAAATTGTTAAAACATATAAAATAAAAGCAGTTAAACAAATTAATGATACTTCCTATTCTCAACCAGTTTCTTATTGGTATAATCCAACTTCTAATGTTATTTATGATTTTGATTTATATTTTCCTATTGCTAAATTAAAAGTAGATATCAATAATATTCCTATTAAATTAAATATTACTGATTATATTATAGATTCTAATAATATTATAAATATTCCAATTATATAAAAGTAATGTAATATAATTTAAAAATTATTATACTCATTACAATCATTATTATCATTAAAATTATAATTCTTATTAATACTATAGTATTATTTTTTATTAATAAAGTATCCATTATATTTACATCTTTTAATAAAATTAAATCACTCTCATACATATTTAAATCATTCAAGATTTTTATTATTGATATATTATATCTTTTTTTATATAGTTTTATTAATTTTATTTTATTTTCATTACTTAGACTTGTTTTAACTAATATATTATTTATATTATCATCATTTAATTTATCTATAAATAAATGTAAATTTTCATTCTTTATTATTTTCTCTATTATTATATCAATATTATTAATATATTTTATTAATATTTTTACTTCTTCTACTTTATTTAATTCCAATAAATTTTTAATATTACTATTTAATTTATAACTATTACATCCACTTCTTTCATCTAATATTTTTAATAATTCTATATTTGCATCTTTTTCACATACTAAATCTATAAGTTTATTTCCTTGTTTATTAATATTTTCTAAATTTTTTGTTAACTTTATAATTTTTTTCATTATTGATATATCTATATTATTTTTAAATAAACATAACATTGCTAAGTTGTTATCATTCGGTAATTGTTTATCTATATCATAATTTTTATCTACTATAATTTCAATTGTTTCTAATGTATTACAATTGAAAATTATTTGATTTATATTTTCTTCAACTATATATTCATATAAATTTTTTATTATTCTTCTAATAGATTTTTCATTATAAATATGAATATCATAAATTTTTAATAAACAATTTATTTTATTTATTATTGTTGTTGTTAAATATGTTTTTGTATCTATTATATTGTAAATAATCCAATTTATTAAATTTAAATTACTTGTAAGTTCTAATATTATTAAACAATATTCTTTTATATGTTCATTTGAAATTTCATTTCTTAAATCTATTATTTCGGATACAATTATTTGTGAATTATCATTTATATCTGTTTTTAAAAATAATTTATTTATTACATATTTTATATTTTCATGATTTTTTGTTTTTATAACTCCCAAAATATATAACGTAATTGTATTTATATCAGTTTTATTTATTAAATTACTACAATGTTTTTTAACTATATTTACATGTTCTATTTTGTAAACATATTTATTTATTAATTTATTTTCATTATTATCTATTAAAAAATTATATATACATTCTATATTACAGTTATTATCTATACATAATTTTAACATATCTACATTATTATCAAAAATTATTTTCTTTAGTTTATGTTTGTAATTTTTATTTATTAAAATATCACAAAATAAATCATCTTTTATTATAACCTTTATTAAATTATCAAAATTATTATAATTTTCAAAAACATTGTTATTTAATGTATAAATATATTTTAATAATAATAATTTCTTTTGTTCTATTATTAAATCAAGTATTGTATTATATTTAACATTTTTTGTATTAACATTATTTTTACTTAGTATATTATAAATAAATTTATATTCACAATTTTTTAATACTTTTATAAAATTTATATTGTTTGTTTCATTGTCATTTATAATTGTTAATATTAATGGTGTATAATAATAATTTTTATACTCTATTATAAAATCTATATTATAAGGTTTGTTTAACTTATTCATTAAATCAATAAATAATTCATTTTCTTTGTAAACTAAAATATAAAATATAAACTTTTGAAATTCTTTAGTTTGTGAAATTATTAAAATTTCTTTTATATTTTCATTATTTTTTAAATAATTATAATAATATAATTTAATTATACAAATATCATTATAAAATTTATCCCATATTAAAATATGAAAATTTTTATCATTATATAAAAAATTTAATGTTAATTTTAAAAGATTTGAATTTATTAAAATTTGTTTTATATAATTTTTATCCTCTGAATTTAAAATATCATATAATAAATTTTTATCATTAATATTTGTATATGATAAATATAAATTAAATATATCAAATCTATTTTTATTAACAACATATTCCATTATTGATTTATTAAATTTATCCTTTTGTAATAATAATTGTTCTATCATTGTTTTATCTTTTAAAAATAATTTATACATCTCAATGTCAAAATTTTCATTTATAATATTTAACATTATAATATTTCTTTTATTGGTATCTAACATATTTACTATATTTGCTTTATTAATGCCATTGTAATTTATAGATTTAATATAATCGTTTATAAATAAAGATATTATTCTTTTTTCTTTATAATTTATTAATAATATAGATAAAATTATACTTCTTTTTTCATCATTATTTACAATAATAAAATCATTTGTTATTATTGTTTGTTTTAATTTAGTTAAAAAATTATTATTATTCATTTCTTGTTCTATGTTATTAATATTTTCTAATCCAATTATTGTATCCTCTAAATTTTCAAAATTGGTATTACCTTCTGGGGGAGTATTCTCTTTTTTTATTATAGTATTATTTAAATTTTCAAGACCTTCAATATCTATTATAGAATTTACTTTTAAAATTTTACTATTGTCATATTTGTCTATTTTTGAAAAATTTATTATATTAATATTATCATCATTATTATTTATAAATAAATTATTTAATAAATTAAGTATATTATTCATTTATATTATATATAGTTATTTATTTATAATGTTTTATTTTAATTATTACTTTTAAGAATCATTTTCATTAGTTAATGCTTCCTTTTCATTAGGTCGTGCTGATCCTGCTGGTCCTGTACTATTTCGTTTAGCTTTTGATTTTTTTGATGTATGAGTAGAAGATACTGGAGATGATGGATTATGTTCTGTACTAGATGTTACTTCTTCAGTTGATAAATTATTTGTAGTTGTTAACAAACATTGAACATTTTTTTGTAACTCGTCAATACTATTATTAATTGTTCTAAGTATAGCTTCTCTATATGCTGTAAATAATTCAACTACTTTAGTATTTACAGTTGATAAAGATGAAGATGAAGATGGAGTTGGAGTTACAACAACATCTTTATTTGAATTTGAATTTGAATTTGAAGATGAAGATGAAGATGATTTCTTTCCTCCTGGCATATTAATAATTATATATAAACATGTATTTATTTTTCAATTTTTATATATTATCAATTTTTTATATGTTGTCAAATTTTATTATTTTAAAAGTATAATATATATAATAGATGGCTTTATGTGGTATATTAAATGTTGGTAGTTGTTCAAAATCTAAATTAAAATTAGATAATTATATAGATAATAATATTAGTCAATCTCAATTAAATTCTATAACAAATAGTTGTGGTATAAATCAATCTGGTTCAAATATAATATCAATTGATACTATTGGAGCAGGATGTATTTTAGATATAACACAACAAAATAAAACTAATAATATTTGTATATTAACAAGTTTATTAAAAAATGCAGAACAATCCAATAGTCCAATAGATATAAAAAATGATATAGTTGATAAATTAAAAGCTCAAGGATTATTTACAACAACTTCCTCAAATACAGAAATAACTACAAAATTACATAATTATTTAACACAAACTCAAATTGATAATATAACAATACAATGTATAATAAATCAAATATCAGATAATAATTTAAATATTAAAAATTGTATAGGTGGTGCAAATATTTCACAAATTAATGAAAATTATAATAAATGTTTAACAAATGCATTATTAACAAATGCATCACAACATGGTGCAGGTATTAATTTAATAAATGATGTTAAAAAAGATATAGAATCTTCTGGTGTAAGTTTACTTGGAACAATATTTGGAGAAGGAACTAGTTCAACAAAAATAATTATAATTTTAGTTTTAATTTTTGTCGGAATTATAACTATATATATTATATATAAAAAAATGATTCAAACAAATGATAAAATTATAATACAATCAATACCAGGTACTGTAAACCAGGTACTGTAAACCAGGTACCAGAAATCAGGTACTGTAAACCAGGTACTGTAAACCAGGTACTGTAAACCAGGTACTGTAAACCAGGTACTGTAAACCAGGTACTGTAAACCAGGTACTGTAAACCAGGTACTGTAAACCAGGTATTAGAATATCACAAAGTAAAATAGAATAAATATTAAATTATATTTTTAACAATATATAATATAATGGGTAATAAAGTATCTATTGGCGATAGTTTATCATCTACTGATAAAAATGAAATGGCATTCTCTGAAAATTTAACATTAAAATATTATTCACACCTAATAAGATTAGAATTTTCACAAATTGGTCTTCCATTATCATTAAATTTATGGTTAGATTTTGAAAGAATTTGGAATATACGACCAATAATTAAAAATATATATCCTCCATTTAAATTAAAATTAGGATTAGATGGTAATTTATGTATATTAGATAAAAATAATAATAATGTATGGTGTTCAAATACATCAAATATTGGAAAAGCGCCATATATTGCAAAATTAACAACAGATACAGATTTTGGAATTTATGATGTTGGTAATAATCAAATTTGGCATACTAATACAACACGTATAATTTCATTAAATACAACTGATAAAATTTTAAAGAATAATGATGATATTATTAATTTTAAACAACAAATGACAAAATTACAATCATCTAATGATCCATTAATAAATTGTAAACTTGGTGTATTAACTTTACAAATGCAAAGTCTACAAAATGATAATATTTCATTACAGTATCAACTAGATTTTCAAAAATGGCAAACAGATTTTGAAATTGCACAAAAAAATATAAAATCTAAATTAAAAATTGAAAATTTTAAAACAAATTGTAGTGAATGTATTTCAATTAATGGTTTGAAATTTAATTGTGATACTGGTGATTATATATATGCAAATGGAACAAAGAAACATATTACTCGTCCTAGAGTTTGTTGTGGAGCTGGTGGAAATACTGAAGATAGAAAATGCTGTTGGACTGGTAAGAAAAAAAATTGCTCAAAATGTATAGGAACACGTTGCGGTAAAGATCCAAATGTTGGTGATGTCAATACTTTAGATATTTCTTACGTTAAAAATGAATTGGAACAAATAGAAAAAGATTTTAATACTAAAAAACCAAGTCCTCCAACTTTTAATATAAATTCTAATGTTGTTTGTCAAGATTGTAGTAATAAAGTAGATATTAAATCTATAAATGCTAATGATCCTCAAGCATTAAATGTTAAAATTCAACAATATAATCAATGTATTTCTAAAATTACTCAAAATAT
>Ga0247727_10006705_pt1 | contig 22470 bp, 8 predicted proteins | sample WisWelCaveWW1625_FD_202498 | JGI IMG/M metagenome (GOLD analysis project Ga0247727, IMG submission 202498) | Biofilm microbial communities from Wishing Well Cave, Virginia, United States - WW16-25 | ecosystem: Environmental > Aquatic > Deep subsurface > Groundwater > Cave microbial mat | place...
CAGCTTCTCATTTACGAGATGGAGGGATATTTAAGCCAGGGCAAGCCGGCTCTCACGGCGAGACACAAGAAAAAGCTTCTTCTTTATTGGAAAAAACTTTTCCCGCAGATCCGCGAGATTCTGCATGAGAAGGAGCAGGAGAAGACCCTTACGCTTACCGACGCGCTGGCCGTTCAACTGCAGGAATGGCTGTCCGGCATTCTGGAAGTTGAGGGGCGGTTTAAACCGGTGGTGGCGAGATCTCTCCAGGTGGTGGTGGGGGAACTGCAGAATTTGAGCCCGCTGAAAGAAGAGCCTGAAAAAGCGATCCCGTTCTTGATGGGCATTTTGTCGAGTCCCGAGAAAGAGGGGCAAGAGATGGTCCGTATCGGAGCAATGAAGGAGCTTGCCTCCTCCCGGCCTTTATTGACGGCGGCGCAGTATTCGGAGGTGGTTCGTTTACTAAAAAAAGAGCTGACCGAGGGCGCCATTTTTCAGTACCACGTGGCGGCGGCCAGGGCCTTGGGGGAATTGAAGGCCCAGGAGGCGATCCCCTCTCTTTCCTTCATGAGCGGCCATCCCGATGAGCGCGTCAGGCGCGCCGCAGAGCAGGCCATTCGTGAAATCAGGTCAAGCTCCTCGCCGCTCGGCGCCCGGATGGCGGAGGACGGGATTTCGCCTGCTGACAAGGCCCTCAGGGGGATGGACGTTGACAAGCTTTTAGGTCAGGACTCTGGGGAAATAGAAGTGCGCCGCCAAAGTGTTTCTTCGCGGACGTGGCGCCATCTCACCGCGATCGCGGCCTTGGGTGTCGTTGTTTTACCGCTGGCCCTAATGATCGCCGTGCTATTCGACTACCCAGCGGAGCCTAAGGGGCTTTTAAAAGGTCCAGCTATGACCGGTCCTGTGGCTCCTTCGAAGACCGCCGCTCCGGCCGCCGTGCCGCCTGTCCTAAGCGAAAAAGCGCGCCCGGATCTGGATCCGGAACAATCGATCAAGAAGCCGGTTCTCGAAATTCTCGATAAAGAATTGCGCGCCGCCCAATTGGAAAGAGCGCGGATTCAGGAGGAACGTCTTTCCTACTTAAAAGAACAAGCTGACACAACGTGGATTGAGACGAGACTTCTTGAGAAGGAAACGGCTGAGAAAAGAAAAGCCCAGGCCCAAATGCAGGCTTGGCCGAACGCCTTGGAGAAGGGCGTGGAGTTCGCGCATTCCAGTGGAATTGATACAAGCAGGGGCCGCCCTGGGATACGAGGCCTCGGCGGCTATTTGTCCCCCTTGCAGGGCAGGGGCGGCGAGTGGAGCCATTCCGTGGGCGTGCCGCGCCACTTTTGGAATAGTTTTTTTGAGCGAATGGGTGTCGCGTACGGCGTTAACGTCATCGTGGGCGATGTGAGCGGGATGGGGGACGAAGACATGCGCTCGCTTGCGCCGAAGGTCCAAAAAGCTTTTAAAGATCTCGATAAACCCGGGGATGTTCTTCAATACGGCGCCATTCTAGTGGAAAATGGAAAGATCGAGGTAGAAAACGCCGGCCCTCGAAGAAGGGGTTATACCCTTAAAGATGCCAAGGGAAATCCACTTTATGTTGTTCATCGGTCCGACCTGCCCGTTTTGGAGAAGGCGGGTAATGTGCGTTTGGCTCAGAATATAGAGGCCGTTATGCGCGCGATAGGCCGGCCCGCCGTGTGGACTAAGATTGGCCCGCCGGACACGCCGCCTGCGAAAAGCTCGCTGGAAAGGATGGCGGGGGAAATAAGACAAGCCGGGATAGATGACGCCACATTCGCTGTTTGGTGGCAGGCCAGACGTGTTTCTTCCCTGGCTGATTTGAAGAAAGGATTTGAGACGCTGTCTTTGGAAGACCGCGACGCGCTTGACCGCGCGCTCATAGAATTAGAGGCTCTTGTCCCGGGCAGTCCGCAGGGAATAAGAACCAGGACCGCGGCTCAAGAATTTTCCGGCCGGATCACGGCGCTCGAGAAAGAAATTGGGCAGCTGCAGAAGTGGCAGGAAGACCTGCCCCTCGAGGAGGCCCAGGCCTTGAAAAGGTGGCAGTCTTTGGGCCCTCTAGAGAAAGACCTAAAGTACTTTTCACCCCATGGTGTTTTTGACCGCCGGCTCAGACTGTCACTGGCTCTGAAAGACCACGCGCATCCCCTGGAAGTTTACCTTTTAGATAACGCGGGCAGTCCTTCTCCCGCTTTGATGAAAAAAGACGAGCTCGTGAAGATGATGGTTGATAAGGATCTCACACTCATTCACGTGACACCGGAAGTCGCCGGTGAAATTGGGAGGCTTCCCGGAAGAGGCGAGTTGGGCATTTTCCTTCAAGCCGTTCTTGGCGGCGTTAAAAAACCCGCTGTCTTCGTCCTCGCCGACGAAGAACTGACCGGGCAAATAAAGGATCTTGTCAAGGAGGTGTCGGAGGTGAGATACCAGAAAGAACTGCCATTTTATATTTCAAGAGAAATTGGCTGGAAGCGGACAGCCCTTGCGACCCTTCGCGAAGCGGAAGAAAGAGTCAAAAAACTTCCTCTCCACGACAGGCAGGCTTTCGAAGCCGAAGCGGCTGAGCTCACGGATTGGGCCAAGACGCATCTTCGGAAGAGCGATGCGGATGCCCTGCAAAAGCATGTCGAGGAAATACGGAACAGGCTTTTGGAGAAAAAACAAGGCGCGCGCCTTGCCCAGACAGGACTGAAAGCCGCTGTCACGGCAATCCTTTTTATTCTTATGCCCTTTATTTTCATGAGTTCTCCTTTTGAATTGCAATCCATGGCAGAAATCGGAATGGCGAAAGTGGCGGAGGATAAAGCGGCGCCGAATATTCTTTATATTGCGCCGGCGCTTCGCCAGCGGGCGTTGGACGAGATAACGCAGAGCCTTAAGAAGGCGCGTTCGCCTTGGGGCCCTCCAGCTGCCAAAGCCTACGCCCTGGATATTTTGGAGACCCCCGTGTCAGAACTGATGGATGCCGAGTTTCGCAAGACATTGAGCAGCGCCGTGCAAAAGGAACTTCGAAAAATTTATGTCCAGGATTTTGACGTCCGGCGGATCGGCGCTCAAATCATCCACGAATTGGAAAATGGCGTTGATTTTGATCAAGTAATGAATGGCATCCCTCAGAGAACAAAGTCAGCCATTTCCGATGTGATCACGGAACACCGGCGTGGTTTCGTCATCATCCGGGTGCGCTCCGTTTTGGAGGAGCATTTGGAGCAGGGGATATTTTTGCCCGCCGAGTTTGATCTTTCGCCATCCGTGCGCCATGATATTGAGGCGGTTTTCCTGGAGCGGACCCTCCGGGCCGTGGATCCTTTGACGGCCTCCCTTTTTGTGAGGCCTCCTTTTCCGAGCGAAGTCTGGGAGAAGGAAAAAAAATCTCAACAAGAAATCGAAACCCGCTCTTTGCCTGCTACAGGCCATGAGGTTACCTTCGGGAAGCTGGCTCCGGCTGGCAATCCTCTTCACCGCTACTATCCAGGATCGCCCGATCCAAAATATTTTGAAAAATTGCGGAAAGAAGAAAAAGAGGCCATGTCCGGATTTGGCAAACGCTTCCTTCCGGGCGCTTCAGGACTTCCCCTGACGACGGATCTCGCTGCAGCGAGGCAAAAAACGAATGCCGAGTTTAAGGGGAAATACTGGGTAGGCGACGAGAAATCCCATTTTTCCCTGGATAATCCCTATTTTCCTTCCGGTGGCCGTGTGCAGCAGCCTGATTCCGGTTACAAGCTCCCTGAATCCTTTGAAGTCTCTCGTTTCAAGGGCTATTTAGGGGGGCTTTCTGCTTATTTCAGAGGAGGTTACAAGGCGCCCAAGGCGGGAGATATCTTTACGGCATCGTTTCCCCCTTCCTTAGACCCAACCGCGCCGGAAATATACCTATTGCAGAAAAGAGGCGCGCTTGGCGGCCTCCTGGGCACCGCCACCGGCGAAAAGACAAAGTCGCTTATGGAGGAACAGCGGACGATGCTTCGGTCCTTGAAAAATGAGATCACTGCCGTAGAGCTTTCTTCTGAAAAGGACACACCGGAGATCAAAGTAAACGGCGCGCCGATCGAAGAGCCTCTTATTTCAAACCAGCACATCCCCGGTGTCCAGCCTTTTGTCGACGCCGAGTCGGCGCTCCTTTTGCCTCTCCTATGGAGGGGTGAATTTTCGCCGGACCAAAATTCAAGCTCCGAGACGGAGGTCCAAACCCGTTTAACAAAGGCGCATTTTAAAAAGGAACTCGAAGAAGGCTACAGAAATATCACATCCAAACCGGTCGTGCCGAAAGCAGAAAAAGACCGTCCTCAGGCCGATCGAACCATTGAAATACTTCCAACGGTTATCCATCGCGTTCAAAATCAGGTGATTCCCAATCTGGAAAAAAAGCTTGCGTCGCTTCTAAAGGATCCGCAATTGCAGAATGAGGAGAGGAAGGGGAGGGAATTTTTTGAAACAGAGGAGGCTTTGCGGATGGCAAGAGTGTACCTGGAGACTCTGCAGGCCCTCCGCGATCCGAGCCATCCTATTCATGCGGAGCTTGCGCGGCTGCCGGAGGCGACCCCCGGGCTTATTGACGCCGCATCCAGAGAATTGGCCGAGCTTAATATGCGTTTATTGACGACCATCAGCATAGGGATGGTTGAAACGCCGGACGGCAAAGCAAGGAAATTGACGGCGGGCGAACTCTTGTCTCCCGGAAACCCGCCCCGTGTATTCAAATTTTTGCCAGCCGCTAAAAAACAGCAGATTCTTCAGAGCGCTCATCCCGCTCTGCGGCAGACTCTCGAGAAAAATGAGAATACCGTTCTCTTGGTAGAACAGAAAGCCGGACTTATGATCCCCAACCGCGTGTTTTTGGGCATCAACGGCCTCTATCATCTCATCGACGAACGGCGTCATAAAAACCCCGAAAAGCTGGGACTTCTTCAGCCCGAATTGGATTTCCTGACAAAAGAGCTTCACACTCTTCGGAAGAACGAAGCCCCCAGGCTTCAAGGGCAATTATTCGAGACGGTGAGAAAAATGCGCCTATGGAGCGCTGAGCTTGTCTTGAAGGACAAAAGCGGCCTGCAAAGAAAAGATTACTTAAGAGCTTCTCCTCAAGTGTCGAAACCCGGGCCCGCGGTTAAAAGTCAGCCGCCTTTTGACGTCATCCTTTCCAACCACACGGTTCTTCATTACTGGAATCCCAACACCGGCCCGATCCGCTACTATGCGGCCCTCGTGGACAAGGAAGGCAATATTTTGTCTAGAATTCTTGATCCCCGTCTTTTAGGCGCCGAGGCTTACACCGAGCTGGAAGTTTTTGGAGAGAGCAAAATAGGAGGCAGTTTGCGGGTTGTCAAATTCGCCACGAAGGTCCAGGTGGATCCCGACGGAAACATGGTTGCCCATTATGACGGCGTAAACTTGGGGCCGGACAAACTCCAGCCCGGCGAGGTTCCAAATCGCTGGCTTCGAAAAAATAATCCTCAGCCGCCCTTACAGTATGACAATTTTCCCGCGCATGTGGGTGAATTAACCCTCAATGAGAAGGACTACCGGAAATATGAGGCGGAGCTCAAGGCGGGTGGTGTGCCACAGGCTGCCGAGAATGTGTCTGTCGTGGGACTGCATAAGGATGATCGGGGCGGGTTTTTTGCCTATCTGTATGTGGATGGAAAAGTAAACAACCTTGAATATCAGAAACTGCCTATAACAGCTCATCGGACAGTGCTTCTTGATCCGGCGGGCAAAGGTCCCATCCCTATCAACGGCCACACTTTTCACATATCCAAAAACATTCTTAAAGAGGGGGAAGACGCGGCGCTCGCTCCCACTGGCTATTCAGAAGAGCTTACAAAAGAGTCCTTGGCTATGTTACGGAAGGTTCAGAATCCTCTAAAAGGGCCCATCCGCACACGCCCACAAGCCGTCCAAAAAGAAATCAATGATCTTAAGAATGGATTAAACGATGTCTTATCCCGGGCCCAACGCCGGCTTGACCAGGGCCTGCCGATCGAGATCGATGAGCTGGACGAGATGGTTAAAACATTCCGTGCGGGCCTGAATGAGGTGAGAGCGCTCGCCCAGATACGGCCCGCTGCGGGAAACGGGAAAGGCTTCCTTAAAACTGAATATGTGGTCCACCCCAAAAATCCCGGCGCCCGGATGGCGATGGCGCAGGAACACACGGTGCTTTTGGGCAATGTCTCGCTCAAGACAGCCATCGATGAGACCAATGGGGACTTTTATATTTTCCTTGGCGAAACTTGGAAAAGGAAAATTCCTCTCTCCGAAATTAGCAAAGCCAAAAGGAAAGCGCTTCTCATTACCCGCAAGGGCGCCGATGATGTAAATTTAGATGATGAATCCATTGTAAAAAATACCACCGTATCGGCCAACCACGCTGAGATTGTCATCAACTATTTGGAAATTGCGGGAGCTTCCGGAGAAATTACATCTGAAGCTTACGTCGCCACTATCCAGGATATCGCCAGGGAGGGAAAAGGTTCATTGAATGGCACGAAGGTGGATGACCGTGAGATTGGAAATAAAGCCGCGGACGAGGCCATCAAGTTACAGCCTTATATTATAGGAAAATATGAACATAAAAAAACCGCGCCGGCTGGCCCGGTCGACCTCGAGAAGACTGCGTCGGTTTCCGTTCAGGAGTTGATGGCAAAAACCGTAAATCTTCCGCCTGGGTTCATCACTGATTTCATTCAAAATAAGGCGCGAGCCGTCGAATTGCTCAAAGGGATGGAAGCGCCTATTCACATTACCAAACGTCTGCCTGATTCCTACGACATCCCGAGACTGGAAGCCCTTGAGGCGGTCCAAAAAACGGGAGATATGGACGCCCTCAAGAAAGCGATAGAGCCTTTTGTCACGGTATTGTCTGTGCCCATTACCGTTGCCACTGCGGGCGATGAAAATATCTCCGCTGAGACTATCGAAGTCATGAACAGCATCCGCGAAGGGTACCTAGGAGTTTTCCAGGATATCTTATCCGGCAAACCCAGCGGCGCCCGGATGGCGGAATTTAACCTCTTGGATCTTCCAATAGATCAAGTGAAATTTCCCGAAAACATTTTAGCGGCACATAAGGAGTTGATCCTATCTTTGCTCAAAGAACAACCAAGAGCCGACTATACCGTGAATCGTCAAAATCTCGGGATTGAAATCCGTTCCACTAAAATTACCGAAACATACAAAAAGATTGGCATTTGGAGTTCTACGAAAGAAGTCACGCATCCGGTCGACGCCACTGTGGACGAATCAGCCGCGCCCAAACGGCTTGTATTGATTTTAGATCTTTCCTCCGACAAAACCATTCGGCAGAGTTTTGATGTTTTAAAACAAAAGACAAAGCTTCGCCCCGAGACCCCGGAGATGTCAACGGTTAGAAGAACCCTTGTCAATTATAGTTATGCTGCTCTGGAATCTCGGCCTGTTCAGCCCCCTGTCGTTTCCGAACCCGCCATGCCGCTTGCCGTTGTTTATACATCGACATCACCCGCACGGCTCGAGCCTGTATCTTCAAGGGGCGAATTTGTAAAGTTTATTACCGAAGTCATCATTAATCCCAAAAGTTTTCGCATCTTCCCACAGCGCCGGCCAAACGAATCGGATTCGGAAGCGCACCAGGCATTTTTCCAGGTGCTCCGTGTCTTAATGAGGGGGCATCAACTGTCGCCTGCGCAGCAGAGGCTCTCGCCCGCATGGCAGGATATCCAAAAACTTCGCGAGGTTTTCAGCTCTTATCAAAAAACGCTCCAGGAAAAGATTGATGTATCAAGGTACCCGCAGGAAATACGGCAGTACCGCGAGTCCATCGATTTTATGGACGATACTTTGGCATTTTTGATGTTTGAATCGTTTGTCTACAACCGGGATGACGGATGGCGCTCCGAAATGTCGACGCTTCCCTGGAAAGACCGCGGACAGGAGCTATTTGTCGTACCTTTTGTTGCGGAAAAGATAAAACAAATAAAAAATACAGCGGATGATATCCGTTACTATGAATTTGGCATCTCCACCGGAAGCACGACAAGACAGTTTACAAGGAGTCTTTCAGAAAAACTGCCGAAAGAGGTTTTGCAAAAAATACATTTCAAAGGTTTTGATTACATGACACGCGCTAAGTACTTTGCGCTGCCGGGCGGCGACGCCGAGGGACTGTTCGCGCCTGACGGGAACGGTGATTTTCAGCTTGTTTGGATGAGGAGGAGGGTGGCGGGCCTCGGTTATCAATCGATCAAGGTGCCCGACAAGGCCGCTATCCGGCAGCCACAGGGCAGAGATGAGGCGTTGGCCGAACAACTCACAGCGGCTTTCAAAAATGCGCCTGGCTTGGCGACTGATTTTGATCGCGTGATTCGAAACCACGAAAACGAGGCGAAAAAAGTTTTTGCAAGCGCCGAATTTGCTCAACAGAATCTTTTGAACCGGCTTCCCGATAATCTTGCGGCTGCGGATTTTATCGTTCTTCAAAACGTTTGGGTGCATATTCCCGCGGAAAGAAGAGTCAGCGTTCTTTTGTCATTGGCTGATAAAGTCAAAATAGGCGGATATCTTGTTTTTCTGGCCAGTTCTGAGTCGAATGAGGCGTCAGCCGCCATTTTGGATTACAAATCCGCACTTTTTGAGATTTATCAAATTCAAACGGACGAGACTGAAAAAAAGAAGCTTGTTTTGATTCAAAAGCATCATCTGCCGGAGGAGCTTGATAGATTATTGAAAGCGGGGGTTGCCATCCCCACGGATATCAGGGCCGCGGCGTCAAAACCGGATAATCCCGAAGCATATCTGGCGATTACCTCATTCTTCGGTGTAAGCCCCATGACATTGCCTTCTTGGGATATTCGCAGAAACGCTTTTATGAGAGATTTGGATGTATTGGAGGTGCCGCTGGATGGTTCATACACACCGAGAGGATTTGAGAAAGATGAAGAAGGCCTTGTCAATTGGATCGGCGTTCTTGAAAAACTTCATCCTAAAGACATTCCTTCCGAGGCTCGAGGTGCGATTGATATCTCGGTAAAGAGATTGATAGACGAGCGTTTGAGGCTTGAGAGCGGAAATTTGAAGAATATTTTTGATGCCGGGCGTTATAAAGCGCTTATTGATGTGCGCCTATCCCAAATGGCGGGACTTTATCCGACGGTCTCAAACACCATTTTTAATTTTTATGCGAAGTTTTTTCCCAAAAACACGCTGGCGTCTGCACCCACACCCATTTCCGACCCGGCGGAGCTTTTTAAAGCGATCAATGCCGCTGGCCGGCAGCAATTTAGCAAAGAGGATTTAGACATCATACTTGGAATTAAGTTCGAAGAAAGCGCTTATCAGATGTATATAGAAGCTGGACAGACGCGAGATATCCAAATAAATTTGAGCTTTGATGGTTATTCATCAATTGATTTACCCCAGGCGGAGCTTCTCTTGAATTTTTATCGGGCGACCCATCCGGGCGCCCGGATGGCGGAGGATTTTTCAAATGAAAGTTTGTTGAAACTTAGAGATGATTTTAGCGAAAGTAGAATGTGGCAAAGATCCCAGTCTCTTACGAATGAGTCGTTGATCGATGGTGACGATTTTAGCCAATTTGATAATCGAACTTTTTGGCAATCCAGCGGGTATCAAATCAGAGGAATCGAGCAGATGGTCGGTTTTGGACACTCTGCCTGGAATATGCGACGTGATAGCGGCGATGATAACGTCTGGATGAGCTCGATTGAATTCATTCGAGGAAATAACGACGGCGGGGCGTTGCTTGAGAGTGGAGAAGTCCGTGAAAGGAAAGGGAACCAGGATGACGTCACCCTGGCTAAAGCTGGTCATACACTATATCGTCAGGGTTATCCCAGAAATCAAACGACTTTTTGGCTGCCTTCAGAAAAGCTAAATCCGCCGGCTGAAACTTCAGAAGATGAGGAAGATCCCTCAGCAAGCGCCTTTGTTTCTCGATATCTGCCTTTGCAATGGCTAGTTCGATCTGCTCAATGGGAATATTACTCTTTACCATTTTCTTTTCCTTCTGAAAGGGAGGATAACACAGGGTTCCCATATCTGTCAAATGCCCTCCTGACCATCTCCGCCGCCCGCCCCGTTAGAAATTTTGAGAATCCATCCGATAAAATTTCTAACGGCGCCCGGATGGCGGAGTCAAAAGGCCTTGGAAATGACGACTTTGTCTTGAAAACCATCACTGACCTTTTACAGTCCGGTAAATACAATACCCAGACGATTGAACAGCCTGAGGTTTATTACTCCTTAAGGTTAAAAATCGAGGCTCTTCTGGCCGGAAAGCCTCTGCCGCAGGACCTGCCAAAAGATTCTCCCTTCCAGCATGAGGTTCTCACGGAGTGGAGCAGTGAGCTGAAGGATCATATCGTGGTGCGGCGCCCCCCGCAAAGCGCGGCACGGGGTGCCCGGATGGCGTTTGACGCGAAAATTGAAAAGGCGATTGATCATTATATCCAGGCGCGCGGGCTGGCGCTATCCATCCGCCGTTTTCCAAAACAGATGGTGGAGAAACGGGTCCGAAAGAAATTTGAAAAGGTCGTTGTCAGCCCGCTTCATAAAAATATCAAAACACTGACCCATATTCAGAGAATGTTGGACCTGGCGGCATATGACACCCCCGCTCTTTTCCCGGCCGAAGTCAGTTCCGGTCTGGAGACCGTCATCGGGGAAAGCCGCGCCGTGGTGGCCGCCGTCGATTTGATCCTGCCGCGCTTCTACGTTATTTCACAATCGCCGGGCGGCGTCGAATATCTGGAAGACAAAAAAGGCGAGTTTCTGAAGCATTTTCGGGACGCAGCTGCCGCGCTGGAAGGCGCCCGTTATTTTATTCGCACGGGCGGTGACGTTCCCGACTTCGATAGCGGCGCCCGGATGGCGGAGGAGGCGTCGTTTTTCAAGCCGCCGTTTGATTTGAACGAAGTCTACAAAAAGCTCGATCAATATGAAGCATGGAGCCCTCAGCTTACGGCTATGCCCGGCGGGTATCTACGCGCTTTGCCTATGGTCGCTGTGGTGGGGAACAGCCAGTCTGCGGATCAAACGTTTACGGTTAAAGGCCTGCGATCGGTTTTGGAAAATGCACCGCCGAAGGTTTATAGGCTTTTTGATGATAAGAGGTCACGGCTCTTCGGTGAAATTTCTGAAAATAAGGCCTATATTATTTCGGCTCTTTTAAAGGAACAATATATCGTGAAGACGGGCCAGGTCTCTAAAAAAGGCGGCGCGATATACAAAGTCACTTCAAAGGGCCTCAAATTCGCACAGCAAGCCGTCGACTATATTCTCACCTCCGGCGCCCGGATGGCGGACCAGAATCAAATTTTTGAGCTTGTCTTTGAAGCGGGGAAGCAACTGTTAGAAGCAAAGAACCTGGTAGATAACGATGAAGAAAATCGTCATTTTCTTGCAAAGTATGTAGCTTATGTTCCTGATACGCCAATTTTTGGGTCAGAAGAAATGCCAGAATTTTTAGATAAATACATAGGTGCAAATATAAATAAACTTCGAGAGCTTATCAATCAAAAGGTACAAAAGGCAGATGATTCTGACACGGTTACGATCGAGAGTGGTAATCAGGGCGATACACTGCACTTCCCGGGACTGTTTGCGGCTGGGTTATTTATCTCAAAAGTGGGGCGGGCAGTTTCATTACTTGAGGAGGCACAAAAGCTATATCGCTTACCGGAATCAGGTGATGCTACTGGTTCTTCAGGCGCCCGGATGGCGGAAGAAGTGCTGAAATCCGAAGACCGGGAACTCAGTAGAGTTGGAGCTCAGCGGCCTACTTTTGCTTCAAGTTTGTCTAAGCGGCTATGGATGGCTGGGATCGCGACGCGGACAGCATCTTTGATGGTGGTTAAATCGCTCTTTACCGATTTCATGTCTTCTTTTAAGACGCTAGCGTCTTCGGTCAGAGAACTGACACCTTCCGCGATAGCTGAGATGTCGTTTCTAAACGATTCAATCAGGGTTGCTACTTCGTTGTTTGTAAACGATTTGTCGTTCTTTTCGGGGTTCGGCATTTCCTTTTCCTTGAAAGTTGTGAGGGAAATTGTATCAAACTCTCAAGAGCATTTCAACCTTCATGTTACGTCGACGCCGATTGGCTCCGCCGCCCGGATGGCAACGGCGACTTCGTCGCCGAGTTCGAAGTTCGAAGTTAGAAGTTCGAAGAAAAATGATCTTTCCTTCCAACTTCCAACTTCTAACATCCAACTTATTCAAGGTGCCCAGATAGCGGAAAATTTTAAAATAACAACGGCTTTCTTCGTGGCGGGTGGTCTCGTGGGTGCGCTTGCGGCAATCTATTTTGTCATTGCGAGAAGGTCGCCACAGCGACCGACGAAGCAATCTATGTCGACAAAGATTGCTTCGGTCGCTTCGCTCCCTCGCAATGACAAGTTGCCTACTTCCACAATCCTCGTCGGTGTCACGTCGGAAGGAGCGCGGCGGGCGCTTGCGGAGGCTATTGGTAAGAGACGTGATGTTCAAATCTTTCAAATTCAATCTGCTGATCCGGAGCGTCAGATGCAGGAGCTGGAGGAAAAAGCGTCCCAGCTGGGTATTGAAAAACCAATTTTAATGGATGGCCGTGTCAACTTCGAAGCAAAACAAAAGTTCCTGAGACGCCTCAAGGAAATGAATATGGAAGTGCAGGAGCTCTTCCAACTCTTCCTTTCCAATAGAAAAAAATTTGATAAACAGTACCAGACCTTGACATCTGATAGGAAGGCAGAATTCTATGATGAATTAGTTGCCTTATTACCGCGCATTGCTCCGAAGGAAATCGCCGAGGGGATGGAGCGTGAATGGACCGAGGAAGAAGCATTCAAGATGTTTAAGCTCGAGCACTTCCATCCGACCTATGGCCTCGGGTTCAGTGATAAAGTAGGCGCTATTGGCCAGGCGCCCAAAGCGGCCATCTGGACGGGCGCAGTTTTGACAAAGTCTTTGTTCCTCGACACGCTGGATGACAGGGACAGAGAGCTCGCCGGTCATAACATGCAGATAGTTGATCACTTGATCCTCACACAGAAGGAATTCACCGAATTAAGAGACAATTTGAGTGAGGAGGGCTACAAGCAGTTCGAACAGCGCTTCGCCGAGAATAGGATCCATATCGTGGAAGACGAGGCGGCGGCCCAGGCCTTGTATCAAGCCTTAAACAAGGAATATGGCCATGAAAATATCCTCTTTGTCGATTCCAGGGAAAACAACCTATTAAGGAAGGCTTTTGGCGGGGAAGAGCGCTCAAAACTGCTCTTATTGGAAGGGGATTACACCCTCACTCTTGACAAAGTCGTGGCCGAAATCTTGGCCGCCAACGGCGAATGGAAGCACCTCTTCGTAAAAGGCCTGGGCCAGGACAAAGACGGCTTCCTTATATTCGCCCCCGTCAAGCCCATCGACTACGACCAACAGCTCGGCGAATTCTCCCTCAAGCTCCGCGAAACCTCCAAAGCCGCGTAATGCCGGCGTGTTGGTGGAATCGACGGATGGCTTCCTCAGCTGTGAAATCGCGTCCCCAGACTTCCTTTCCATGGGTGTTGAAGAAATTCTCGACTTGTTTACGGAATTGAAAACAGGCAGTTGATTTTGGAGTCTGATTAAGCGCTTTTCCTAAGATTTCAGAAAGAACCTGCCAACGGATATTTGTTTTTTGGAATACATGGATGAGATCCCGGACATCCGAATCAAGATAACGCCCAAATTTTCCGATGGCCCAGTAGGGCGGTTCAAGAAGCCGGACCTCTATCTTTCCAAAACGCTTGAATAGATACGTATGTTTCTCATAATCAAGGAGTGTGATGGACGACCACCGGTCGATATCTTCCGCATATTGCGTGTCAATCCCTGTCTTTAAACTCACATCTTTAACAGCCGTTTCAAAATCCTTCCAGTCTTTCTCATAGGTTTTTGCGTCATTAGCCTGGATTTTCAAAGCGAAATCAAGATCTGTCGTGGCACGGATCCTTCCGTAAAGGGCCCCAGCTCCGGCTCCGGTAAGAATGATCCGGCAAGACGCTTTGTAGGTTTTTGCCAAAATCTCAAAAAATCGAACAATCTCTTCTTCATTCATAAATGGACCCCCATGATTTTTTCCACGCGGCTTATAATGTTTTTCATTTGTTGGCTTCCAAGAATTGATTTTGCCTTTAATAGGCAGGCTTGTTCATGGCGCGCTGTTTTAGGGAGGGGCCGCTGTCCCGTGGGAGTGAGAAGACCAATTTTGCTTCTTACGAGAACCTTGAGTATCTCGGCAATTTTAGCTTCCTCTGAAGAAAGTCGCACATGTTGACCCACCAAAAATCGGGCAATGTGATCAAGGTTTTTGCGGCCGAGGTTTATCGGCTTATCACCGGGGGGAGTGCCATCTACAATAATACCCGGACGCACCCCGAGGACATGGGCCAACCGTCTCACTGTTTGAACGGTGGCATCACGTCCTCCATGCTCGAGCGCCGAAAGATTGGGGCGTGAAACGCCGCTTAGCCTGGCAAGCTCCTCCTGTGTCAGCTTTTTTTCCAATCGCCAAAGATATAAAGTGTGTCCCAAGGGGAGCATTTACAAAATGTATCATATTTAATACATAATGTCAAATCGATTTAAGCCAAGAAACGTGAGGCGGAAATCCAATGGCGAACCCTTATTGTTCGAGCGAGGTCGCCGCAGCGACCGAGTCGAGAACTTCATTGAGGTACTTCTCGACTTCGCTCGAAGAATATTTTATTCTAAGATGCTAATGGATTACGTTATTATATTTCTCAACTTGCGATCACCGATTTTGATATAATTATAGATAACAGTTTAAAAGGAGCCTCTCATGCCTAAAAAATTCCGTATCTTATTTCTCTCTTCTTTATTCATAGCAGCACCCATTTTTTTGATGCGTAGCGCCTTCGCGGCGGATGCCCCGGGCGGCTTGACGGGACAAGCCGTGGATAGGGGAATGACGCTTTGGCAGCTTATCGTGGCGGGCGGATCGTGCATGATTTTCCTGGGGATCATCTCCGCCACGGGCGTCGCCTCCATCATCTACCACTTTATAAACGTAAAGCCTGAAAAGCTCACTCCGCCGGATTTCACGCAGACCCTTTTATTCCTGCTTGAGAAAAAAGAATATGACAAGGCCATTTCCGTCTGTGAGCAGCAGCCGAACATGATCTCGGCCATCGCTTTAAAAGGGCTTGCCAAGCTTTCCAAAGGAAAAATAGTAGTGGAGGAGGCCATCCAGTACGAAGGAAAGAAAATGACGGAAAAGCTCTGGCAGAACCTGGGCTATCTCGGCGACATGGCGGTGATAGCGCCGATGCTTGGGCTTTTGGGTACGGTGCTCGGCATGATCCAGGCCTTTAATTATCAGGCTTTCAAGGCCGGGATCGTGAAACCCATTCCGCTGGCGCAGGGTCTGGCGAAAGCGATGATCACGACGGCGTTTGGTTTGATCATCGCGGTGGCGATCCTTGTTTTCTATTCCTATTTTAGAGGCAAAATTAGCACGATCACTTTAAACGCCGAGCGGGCGTCCTCTGAAATCGTGCAGGAGATCAAAAAATGATCAATTTTGAGCCGTCCGAATACGTCAAGCAGCGCCCCGCGATCCAGATGACCTCCATGATCGACATCATGTTCATCAATCTTTTGTTTTTCATGGCGCTATTCGTATATTTTAATTTTGAGAGCGAGCTCAATATCTCCGTTCCCAAGGCCAAGACGACGGCGGAGCTTCAGCTGGCGCCTAGCGAGATCGTTATCAATATCCAGAAAGACGGCTCGATCGTGGTCAATCAAAAATCGCTCACCGTGGATGGTCTGGAGAACCTTTTAAAGAAAACGGTTGAGGTGTATCCGGGGCAGCCCGTGATTTTGCGGGCGGACGAAAAGGCCTATCACCAGCACGTGGTGAGTGTCCTTGACGCCTGTGCCGCCGCCAAGATTTGGAACATTTCCTTTGCGACGATGAAGGAAAAGTGACGATTGTTTCGTTCACTGGCGGTTCTTATTGTGATTCTTTCCGCTCCGCCGTTGTTTGCCGCCGACAGAGATTCCTCGGAGCTTGATTTCGCCGACGGCCTCTACGCCCGCCAGATGTACACGCCGGCGGTGAGCGAATATGAAAAATTTATCCTTGCCCATCCCGGCTCGCCGGAGATCCCGACCGCCCGCTACCGTGCCGCGGACTCTTATTATTTTCTTAAAGACTACCAAAAGGCCGTCGTTTATTTCGGCGCCTTCATAAAAGATTTTCCCGGAGACAAGCGCGGGCCGATGGCCTTGTTCCGCATCGCGTCCGCGAAATTTTATCTCGGAAAATTGCCCGAAGCCAACCGTATTTTTTGGAAACTTTTGAAAAAAGAGCCCGATCCCGCGCTCCGGAGCGGCGCGCTTTTTTATCTGGGGAGGATTTATGACGCGCGGGGAAAAGGCGGGGAAAGCCTCAAGGCCTACCAGAGGCTCATGAAGGAATACCCCCAATCCGAATTTGCCGCCTACGCGAGCCTCGCCATCGGGGATACGTATTTCAACGCGAAGGACACCGATAAAGCGGTGGAGACCTACAAACTGGCCGCTCAGAAAAGCGAGCCCGCGGAAATAGCTGCCGAGGCGCGCTGGAAACTTGCGGAGATTTATTTTAGCCGGAAGGATTTTACGAACGCCGCCGCTTATTACCAGAAGCTTTTCAGTGACGCCAAATCACCGCCCACTTTTAAAGAAAAAGCGCTATTGGGTTTATTCTACTGCGATTACGAGACAAAGGACCTTGGCAGGGCGCGGAAGCGTTTTGAGGCCGCCCAGGAAGCGATCGGCCAAGGCCGCTATGAGCCGGACATCCGGTATCTCCTGGCCCTCCTTTTGTTTGACGATAAAAACTACGGGCTCGCTTCGGAGCATCTGGACGCGGTCCTGGCAAGCCCCAAAAAAAGCCCCGCTTTGGAAGAGAAAGCGATGTTGAAAAAATCGGAGGTCCTATCGCTCTTGGGCCAGAAAGAATCAGCCGTCGCCGAACTGCAGAAATTGCTGGATCGAAAAGCCTCCAACGCCGACCGCGCGTATTTTGAAAAGGCGCAGATTCTCGAGGTCTTGGGGCGCGATGCTGAGGCCCTCGCTGATTATGAGGCGCTCTTGGCGCAATACCCCGAATCACAGATCTCAAAGGCCGGTTTGTATGAGACGGGGCATCTGCATCTTAAAATGAAAAATCCGCCGGCGGCCAAAGAGACTTTTGAGCGATTTGTGAAGAAATATGACCACGATGAAGCGGCCCAAGCCGCCATTCTCGAGATTATTCAGATCGATTTGGACGCGGGACGCTTTGAGGAAGCGTCCAAGCGGGCTTCTGATTTTATTCAAGAGTACCCGTCGAGTTCTTTTATGGATATCGCCGCTTACAAACGCGGCACGGCGATGGCGGGTCTTGGGAAATTCAAGGAAGCGGCGGATGATTTTAAAAAGGTGGCGGGGGCGGGGCGCGCTTCACCCCTATACGCCGAATCCCTTTATGGGACGGCGGTGAGCCTGGAGAAGGCCGGCCTTCTCGCCGACGCGGCGTCTTTTTATGAGAGAATCACGGGCGAATTGCCGGACCATCCTTTATCAAAAGAAGTCCTGGCGCATCTTGGCCCGGTTTACATCGAGATGGCGTGGCTCGAAAAAGCGGGCGCTCTCTACGAGGACATTTTACTGAATAAACCTGAGGTAAATATGGACCCCGACGCCGCTTTTTGGATCGTCCAATATTTTTTGGACACGACTCAATATGAGAAAATGCAAAAGATCCTCGCGGCCCTGCCGGGGCGGTTTCCCGATAAAGATTTTAGTCATGAGGTCAATTTTTTTATGGGAGAAAGTGCCATGGGTCTTAAAGACGCCCGGAAGGCCCTTGAGTACTACACAAAGTCGCTCGCCGCGAATCTAAACGGGGATTACGCGGCGCACGCGTATCTGGGGTCCGGGGTGGCTTCGGTTGTCGCGGGAGATTTTTTATCAGCCGAGAAAAATTTCAACGAAGCGCTCCGTTTCGAAAATGAGCTCAAAGTAGCCGCCCGCGCGCGTTTTGAAATCGCCGGTATCCGCTTGACGCAAGGAGATGTGCCGGAGGCCGCGAAGGCGTTTATGCTCGTGGCGATTTTCTACGATGATCCCAAATACAGCCCCTGGGCTTTGTACAAGGCGGCTGAGTGTTTTGCTAAGACGAATCAGTTGGACGAAGCAGAAAAAGCTGTAACCGAACTTAAGGAACGCTATCCTAATAGTGAATGGGCGAAGAAGGCCGAAGGTTTAGGGCTAAGTGCTGAGAGTAAAAAATGAAAATGTGTCATTTCGAGCGAACAACGCAGAAGTGTCATTGCGAGGGAGCGAATTATGTGTCATTGCGAGGAGGAGCGTAGCGACGACGAAGCAATCTATGCTAAACAAAGATTGCTTCGTCGCCTTCGGCTCCTCGCAATGACATGAGGAGAATTTCACTTTGAAGCTGAGTGACTATAGAGACCATTCATTGTTTGTCCCCATTCTCTGGTCGGTCAATTTGCATATCGTTTTTATTATCATCTCGATGTTTATCTACCTGCGGAGCAACGCCGCGATCCCCGAAAAAAGCACGCCCTTTTTTAACGTGAAATCCGTTAAGACAAGTCCCGTGGTTCTGAAAAAAGAGAGCGCTTCCGGCGCCCGTCAGTTTTTAGATTCGACGAAGCAGATGGCTCAGAGACGTGCCACCTCGGCCGGCAGTGTGAAAGACGTGCCGCTCCGGTCCGTGATGGAAAAGCAGGCGATCGTCGACGAGACCTCCCGGGAAATGATAGCCAAAAACGTGGAAATGACGGTGTCACCCGGCGAGGAGCCCAGCGATATTCATCAACTGGTTGTTGAAACAGAGGAAAGAGAGCTTACGGAGAGAGTCCAGGTAAAGGAAAAGCCTACGACGGGTCTTTTGGCCCAGTTTTCCCAGAAAATCGTGAGCGGCAGCAAGGAAGGCGGCCAAAATTTCCTGCAGACTTTGCAAAAATCGTTGGGGGGCGGGCGGCTTTATTCTCCGCAAAATGTCGGCATCGACGCGGAAGAAGGGATGCCTGGCTTCACTCCCATGGGTGCTGGGGGGCGCGGGCTTGAGGGCCTTGGGCCTGATAAAGGCATCGGGGAGCCCGCGAAGGAAATTGTGAAGTACGAGGCCTTGGATGAATTTTTGGATATCGAGGTTTATACCTACGAAGAGCCGGGGGATCCCCAAAAGTATTATATGATCAAGATTTTCGCTAAGAAAGGCGCCAGGGCTTTTAATGTGATGCCCAAGGAAATTTTATTCACGGTGGACGCGTCTCTCAGCATTTCGCCGGAACGTCTTGAGGAATTTAAAAAGGGCATTCGCGATTGTCTTTCCCGTTTAAATAAGGGTGATGTTTTTAATATCGCGGCGTTTAAGGATAAAACGACGTTTCTGGCGCCTAAATCGCTTCCTGCCACGCCGGATACGATCAAGAAGGCGGAGCGATTCGTGTCAAGTCTCACGTCGAGTGAGCGGACGGACGTGTATCAGGCATTTGACCGGATCGTACAGCTTCCTTTGGGCCGCACGCCTTCAAATGTGATCCTCATCTCCGACGGGCGGCCGACGCATGGCGTCGTAAATTCCAGGGAGCTTATTACCTCCGTGTCCCGCATTAATAAGAAGGTGAGGCCGGTTTTCGCCTTTTCGGGCGGCGCCAAAGTCAACCGCTATCTCCTTGATTTTATCGCCTATCAGAACCGCGCCTGGTCGGAATACGTGAAAAGTACGCTCGACATCGACAAGGGCCTTTTAGAGCTTTATGAAAAAATAAAGGACCCCTTATTTTTGAATCTAAAATACCGGTTGAACGCTTTAAACGAAAAGGAGGCGTTTCCGAAATCCCTGCCTGATTTCTACAAAAGCGCTGAGTTCACCCTCTTTGGCGCCTACCGGGACGAGGACAAGTTTTCAATGCAGCTTCTGGGAGACGTGGAGGGGAAGACAAAAGAGCTTATTTTCTCACGATCTTTGAAAGAGGCTAAAAAGGGAACCGCAGACATCAAACGCGGCTATGGGTTTAACAAGATTTATTATTTAATCAGCCGTGCGACGATCGAAGGGCCCAAACCTGAGATCTTAAAGGAAATCGCTGAGCTGAGCCGCCGTTACGGCATCGTGACGCCGTATTCTCCCGAGCTCGAGGAAGAAGATTAGGCTTCGGCGTAGGGTTTGTCTTTGAAGCGGCTGGCTTCCATGATGGGAATGCTCGCCTCGGTGGGGACGTAAACCACCTGCAAGTCGTTCTTTTGCAATCCCTGGATCCACTGGTAGCGGAGATATTTTTCGGAAAGGGAGTTTGCGATGATGAGGTTTGATTTCGCGACGCCTTCGGCCCGCGCCACTTCGATCTCGGCGTCTTTCTTGGCTTTCGCCAGTTCAAAATCTTTTTGAAATGCCTGCTGTTCGGTCTGCAGTTTCAGCTCGATGCTTTGGGCGAAGGCCATGGGAAGCCGGACGTCTCTTAAGAGGACGTCCTGGATGATGATGCCTCTCGGGTCTAATTTTTCTTTAAGAAACGCGTGAATTCTCTCGCCTATTTCTTTGCGTGATTTCTCGCTGTAAAGGGCTTTGACCTCATAACCGCTTATGACGTTTCTGATGGATTCACGGACGTATGGCTCAAGAACCGTTTCCCGGAAATTGCGTCCGATGGTTTTCCGGACGGCCACGACTTTTTCCTTCGGCACATTGTAAAGGATGGAGAGGTCCAGGGTGGAAATAAGCCCCTCGGACGAAGGGACGTTGGCCGTTTCCTTTATCTCCTGGGTTTTAACATTCCAGATTTCTACCCAGGAAAAAATGCGATTGTAGAAGTGCCACCCGGTTGCCAGCGGCTCATCCGAGATTTTTCCCATATCGCCCTTCACCCCTGTCTGTCCGTCTTCGATCACGGCAAATCCCACGAAGGCCGTGAGGAGCATCACAAGGACAACAAAAATGACCGCTGCTGAAAGGGCGACGTTTTTCATATGGGCACTAGTTTACTCTTTTTTAAAAATATTTCAAGCAGTATAATGTCTGCTTATGGAAAATCCGGGCGGCCTCAAAATTTTGCACCTGACAACACACCTAAATGTTGGTGGAATAACAAGTTACATTCAGGGTGTCGGTCAAGAATTAATGAAAAGAGGCCATGAGGTCACGGTGCTCTCATCCGGCGGGGAGCGGGAAGACATGTTCGCGGCCAAAGGTTTCCGGGTGTTCAGCCTTCCCATTAAAACTAAAAACGAGTTTAGCCTGAAAATTTTATTCGCTCTGCCCAAAGTGATCAGGCTTGTGAAACATGAAAAGTTTGACTTGATCCACGCGCACACGCGGGTTACACAGGTACTGGCGTCTTTGGTGTCGCGTTTCACGGGCGTTCCTTATATGACCACCGCTCACGGCTACTACAAGCCGCGCTTTGGCCGCAGGCTTTTGGGCTGTTGGGGCAAGCGGGTTGTCGCGATAAGTCCCTTGGTGGCGGAGGAACTTGAGAAGGCCCATAAGGTCTCGAAATCAAAGATCCGCGTTGTTTTTAATGCGATCGATATTGAGGAATACCGCCGCCGGATTTTGGAGAAAAATTCCACCGAGATACGCCGTGATTTCGGATTGAACGAGCGGACGTTTATCATCGGCGCCGTCGGGCGGCTTGTGAAAGACAAGGGACATGAGTATCTCATCGAGGCGGTGGGGAAATTAAAGAAGAAATATGAGGATGTTTTTTTGATCATTGTCGGCGACGGCCGCGAAAATGACCGTCTGCGGAAATTAATTAAAAAATTGAAGTTGGAAGCCTGCGTGCGGCTTGTGCCCTCCGAGCAGGACATTACAAGGATCCTTTCTATCTTGGATGTTTTTGCGCATCCGGCCACGTTCCGGGAGGGCTTTGGCCTTGTGCTCCTCGAGGCGATGGTGGCGAAGATTCCCGTTGTTGCGTCGAATATCTGGGCGATTAATTCGATTATCCGCAATCATGTAAACGGTTTCCTCGTGGAGCCAAAAAGTGCCAACCAGATCGCCGATGCTGTTAGTTTTATTATCGAGAATCCCGAGGTCGTAGGCTCCGTGGTGCAAAACGGATATGAGATCGCGACCCAGCTTTATTCGATGAACCGCATGGCCAATGAACTGGAGACGGTGTATGCCGAAGTTAAAAAACCTTAACGTCGTGATTTTCGAGAGCCGCCACGCCCAAACCATCGCGGACATGGTGAAGCTCCAGGGCGGCACGCCTATTCCGGCGCCTTCCATGCGGGAAGTGCCTTTGGAAGACAACGTGCATGTTTTTTCTTTCGCAGAAAAACTATTTGGAGGTGAAATAGACGTTTTGATTATGCTGACGGGTGTGGGCACAAGGGCTTTGATGAGCGTTTTAGAGACGCGTTACAAGCATGATGACATTATCGCTGTTCTTAGGAAGACGACGATTGTGCCGAGAGGACCGAAGC
>Ga0247727_10006706_pt1 | contig 22467 bp, 15 predicted proteins | sample WisWelCaveWW1625_FD_202498 | JGI IMG/M metagenome (GOLD analysis project Ga0247727, IMG submission 202498) | Biofilm microbial communities from Wishing Well Cave, Virginia, United States - WW16-25 | ecosystem: Environmental > Aquatic > Deep subsurface > Groundwater > Cave microbial mat | place...
GCGAAGGCCTGTGCGCCATTCCCTCGAAGATGTTTCATACCAATATGGCCTTCTTCCAGATGGTCATGTTGACCTACAACCTATGGCGGCATTTGCAAGCGTTTGCCGAGGCGGAACAGGCGGCCACCTTTCGCCGCCACACCATCCATGTGGCAAGACTGAAAGTGCTGTTCATTGCCGCCAAGATCGTTCGGCACAGCGATAACAATTTATTAACTCTGCTTAACGATTTCTTAATCCTCTCTTTATTGCCGGTTAATTCCCATCTCTTACATTCGTTTGGGCCGTATAGCACGCAGATAAATTCGAAATCCGACAGCGCAACAATCATCTGTTTTTAACGCTGCGTTTATCGCCGGTTAATAATAAGTCTGTAAATTGCAAGTGGTAACCGGCAGAGTGCGCCCACAGAGTGCGTAAGGATTAAATTAACGAAAATCTTCATATTCACCAGAAATCTAAGGAGGAGTCATGGTGCGCAAAATTGCTTCGACGCTGTTGACGGTGGCTTTCTTGAGCTCAGGTGTTTTCGCTGCCAACATCGTTGTTTCGGGCAATATCACCGCGAACACAACGTGGACGAGCAACAACACATATTTATTGAACAGCTTCGTTTACGTCAAGGCGGGCGCGACGTTGACGATTCAGCCTGGAACAGTGATTTATGGCGACAAAGCCTCCAAAGGCTCTCTTATCATCGAACAAGGCGCAAAAATCATCGCGGATGGTACGGCGGCTCAGCCCATCGTTTTCACCAGCGCGCTTCCGGTAGGACAACGATCTTACGGCGATTGGGGCGGCTTGATCATCTGCGGCAGAGCGCCGATCAACGTCCCCACCGGCACGGCCATTATTGAAGGCGGTGTCGGTTCCAGCTATGGCGGCACGGATCCGAACGACAACAGCGGCATCCTGCGCTACGTTCGCCTCGAATTTCCCGGCATCGCTTTTCAACTCAACAACGAAATCAATGGCTTGACCCTCGGCGGCGTCGGCAGCGGCACGGTTATCGATTACGTGCAGGTGAGCTACTCCGGCGACGACGGCTTCGAGTTTTTCGGCGGCACGGTGAATGCGAAGCATTTGATTTCCTTGCGCACCCTGGATGATGATTTTGACACGGATTTTGGCTACTCCGGCAAAGTGCAATATGCGGTTTGCTTGCGCGATCCGAATGCCGCCGACCAAAGCACCAGCCAAGGCTTCGAGAGCGACAACGATGCCGGCGGCACGCCGAGCCGGCCGAAGACGAGCGCGATTTTCTCGAACGTGACGCTGGTTGGCCCAAAGGTCAATAATTCCGCTGTGGTGAATTCGCTTTACAGACGCGCTGCTCATTTGCGTCGCAACACGGAGTTTTCGTTCTACAACAGTATCGTGATGGGCTGGGTTGGCACGGGCGTTGGCAGCGGCATCTTCATTGAAGGCGATAGCGCCGCGAACAATGCCACGAGAGATAAACTGCAAATTCGCAATGTGATTTTGGCGGGCAAGGATACGGTGACTTCCAGCGTGGCGAGCTTTAATGCGTTGGCGTGGTTTAACACACCCTCTTTCGGTAACACGAGATTCACCAACAGCGCTGACGTGAAATTAATCGACCCCTTCAATCTCACCAATCCTAATTTTGCTCCGCGCACAGATTCGCCGGCATTGACCGGCGCTGATTTCACGAACTCGCGTTTAACCGATGCCTTCTTCACGTCCACGACGTTCCGCGGCGCCTTTGGCAGCGGCGAGCGTTGGGATTTGGGTTGGACGAATTATAACCCGCAAGGCACTTCCTCCGGACCGCAAATCGTCGTTTCAGGAAATATTACTGCCAATACAACGTGGACGAGCAATAAGACTTATTTGTTGAATAGTTTTGTTTATGTGAGGGCCGGCGCAACATTGACAATCGAACCCGGCACGGTGATTTATGGCGACAAAGCCTCCAAAGGCTCTCTTATCATTGAACAGGGCGCAAAAATCATCGCCGACGGCACGGCAGCTCAGCCCATCGTTTTCACCAGCGCGCTTCCGGCAGGACAACGATCTTACGGTGATTGGGGCGGCCTGATCATCTGCGGCAAAGCGCCGATCAACGTCCCCACCGGCACGGCGATTATTGAAGGGGGTGTCGGTTCCAGCTATGGCGGCACGGATCCGAACGACAACAGCGGCATCCTGCGCTACATTCGCCTCGAATTTCCCGGCATCGCTTTTCAACTCAACAACGAAATCAATGGCTTGACCCTCGGCGGCGTCGGCAGCGGCACGGTCATCGATTACGTGCAAGTGAGCTACTCCGGCGACGACGGCTTCGAGTTTTTCGGCGGCACGGTGAATGCGAAGCATTTGATTTCCTTGCGCACCCTGGATGATGATTTTGACACGGATTTTGGCTACTCCGGCAAAGTGCAATATGCGGTTTGCTTGCGCGATCCGAATGCCGCCGATCAAAGCACCAGCCAAGGCTTCGAGAGCGACAACGATGCCGGCGGCACGCCAAGCCGGCCGAAGACGAGCGCGATTTTCTCTAACGTGACGCTGGTTGGTCCGAAAGTGAACAATTCCGATGTGGTGAATTCGCTTTACAGACGCGCTGCTCATTTGCGTCGCAACACGGAGTTTTCGTTCTACAACAGTATCGTCATGGGCTGGGTTGGCACTGGCGCGGGCAGCGGAATTTATATTGACGGCGATAGCAGCGCACAAAATGCCGCCAACAACAAGCTGCAAATTCGCAACGTCATTCTCGCCGGCAAAGATACGGTGACTTCCAGCGTGGCGAGCTTTAATGCATTGGCGTGGTTTAATACACCCTCTTTCGGTAACACGAGATTGAATAACAGTGCTGACGTGATGCTGGCTAATCCTTTTAACTTGACCAATCCCGATTTTAGGCCCTTAGGTGGCTCGCCGGCGTTGAGCGGCGCTGATTTCACGAACTCGCGTTTGACCGATGCCTTCTTCACGTCTACGACGTTCCGCGGCGCCTTTGCAAGTAGTGAGCGCTGGGATGCGGGATGGGCGAATTATAATCCGCAGTACAGCGTCAATTCGATTCTCAGCGACGTGAAAATCAAGCAGACCGCAGCGATACCAACAAAATATATGTTGGAGCAAAATTATCCGAATCCGTTCAATCCGTCGACGCAAATCAGATACGGGCTGCCAAAATCCGGCCACGTGACGCTCAAGCTTTACGATTCGATTGGTCGTGAAGTAGCTACACTCGTCGATCAATTTCAAACCGTTGGCGATTTTACCGTAACTTTCAACGCCGCCGGCCTGTCGACGGGAATTTACTTCTATCGCTTGAATGTCGGCGATTATAGTGAAGTGAAACGGATGGCGCTTGTAAAATAGTAATCAGTATTCAGTATTCAGTTAACTGGTTACCGGTTACTGAACACTGATTACTGAACACTGAACACTGAACACTGAACACTGAATACTGAACACTGAATACTGAACACTGAATACTGATTAGCTCGTACTCTCCCCTCCATTACCTTACTCTTGCTCGCGCACAGGAGTGTGGACAGCGAGTAAGAGTAAGGCGAGGGCGGGTACGGGCAAGCAACGATGAGGACAAAATTCGTCAGGACGCAGCGCAATAAGGTAATCGACCAAAAACGAGAGGCAGAGTACGTATGAAAAACTTGTTCAAAAAAATCATCCTGACCATCGTCGTGTTGATGGCACCACTGGCTTTCGCGCAAAGCGATGGCCAGATCACCGGCAAAGTGATGGATGCGGCGAAGGGTGAAGCGCTGATCGGGGCAAACGTTATTATTGACGGCACGCAGCTCGGTGCCGCAGTCGATGTCGATGGCAATTATTTGATTAGAAATATTCCGGCGGGAACTTACACCGTGCGTTTTTCCTTCGTCGGTTACGCCGCGAAAGTGGTCAACAACGTCGCGGTCGAGGCTGGCAAAACTGCCAAGCTCGACGTTATCTTGAAGGAAGAAATCATTCAGGGCGAAGAAATTGTGGTTGAAGCCACGGCGATTCTGAACTCGGAGAACGCGATGTTGCAGCAACAGCGCAAAGCCGCCACTATCGGCGACGCGGTTGCCGCCGAGCAGATCAAGCGCGCGCCGGATGCGACCACCGGCGATGCCCTGCGCCGTGTTACCGGCGTTTCGATTGTTGACAATAAATTCGTTTACGTGCGCGGCACCAGCGAGCGCTACAACAATACGCTGCTGAACGGCGCACAGCTCTCCAGCACCGAGCCGGACAAGAAGGCTTACGCGTTTGATACGCTGCCCTCCAATTTGTTGGAGAACACGGTCATCTCAAAATCGTTCACGCCTGATCTTCCCGGCAACTTTTCCGGCGGCTTGGTGCAAATCAACACCATCGAGTTTCCGGAGAAGCTGACGATTCGCTTGAGCGCTACCGGCGCTTACAACACGGCGTCGACGACCGAAAATTTCAGAACCTACGAAGGCAGCAAGTGGGATTTTTTCGGCATCGATGACGGTACGCGCGAGCTGCCCAGCGCGGTCAACGGCAGCAAAGTCATATCCTCCAACTATTCCAAGAGCGATCTGCAAGCCATCGGACGCTCGTTTTCCAACATTTGGGGCGTTGCCAATCAGAAAGCAGCGCCAAATACCAGCTACATGCTCTCTCTCGGCAGCAGCATGACGTTGTTCGGCCGCACGTTGGGCTATATTGGTGCATTGTCATATCGCAACAGCTTCGAGAAGGTCGACATCGAGCGCAATGATTACAATTTCGACGGCTCTCCACAATTCGAGCTCAAAGGCGAAGAATACCGGTTTTCCGTGCTGTGGGGCGGCATGCTCAACCTGAGCTACAAGCTCGGCGACTTCCACAAGATCAGCTTCAAAAATCTTTACAACCGGGCCGCTGACGACGAGGTGGTGGAATTTCGCGGCAATAATTACGATCAAGGCTCTAATCAAAAAAATACCGGTTTGCGATTCGTCGCGCGCTCAAGTTATTCCAGCCAGTTGATCGGCGAGCACGCTTTTCCCCGCCTGGCCGGGCTGCAATGGCATTGGCAAAGCTCTTATTCGGCTTCGAAACGCGACGAGCCGGATTACCGCCGGATCAGCTATTCGCGCGCCATTGACTCCTCCAATCCCTTCACGGCGAATCTCTCTTTTGTTCCGAACCCGGCGAGCGGCGGACGATTTTTCGCGGGAATGAATGACGATGTTCTCGGCTTCGCCTCCGACTTCACCCTCCAAATTTCGCAAGCGAAAGTGAAATTCGGCGGCGCCCTCAATGCGAGCGAGCGTGATTTCTCGGCGCGTTTGTTTGCGTTCAAAACCACGAGCAGAACCAACTACAATCTGTTATATTCCGCGTTGGATACCTTGTTTGCGCCGCAACATATCGGCGACAGAGGTTTTGAGATCGACGAGATCACCAACAAATCGGACAAATATGATGCGAATGAAAGGCTTTATGCCGGATATTTAATGATCGACGTGCCGTTCAAAAATCTCCGCTTGATTGCCGGCGCGCGCCTGGAAGACAATCAGCAGAAGCTGAACTCTTTCGATCAGCAAGATCGCCTGGTGAACGTCGATCTGAAAAATTCCGACCTTCTGCCGTCGGTGAATCTGACGTATAATCTGAGCGCCGCGACGAACCTCCGCACGGCATTGAGCCGTACCGTGTCGAGACCGGAATTTCGCGAGCTGGCGCCGTTTGCCTTTTACGATTTTTCGACGGTGAGCGTCGTTTACGGCAATCCGGAGCTGAAACGCGCCTTGGTGACGAATTTCGACATCCGATTCGAGACCTTCCCGAACGTCGGTGAAATTCTTTCCGCGAGCATTTTCTACAAAAATTTTACCGACGCCATCGAAGAAGTGATCGTGCCGACCACGGAATTGACCCGCAGCTACGGCAATGCCGACAAGGCGCGCAACTACGGTTTCGAGCTGGAGATGCGAAAATCACTGCGCTTCCTGGGCAATACGTTCTCCAACTTCTCGCTGACGGCAAATTATTCCTGGATCCAATCCAAAGTCGATTTGAAAGGTTCGAGTCTGGCAATCGCCAAAGATGGTCGCCGGCTGCAAGGGCAATCGCCGTACATGATCAACCTCGGTTTGCTGTATACCAGCTTGCAGCTTGGCACTTCAGTGAGCCTGCTTTACAATCGCTTCGGTGAACGCATTGCGCAGGTCGGCTCGCTGTACGACGACGACATCATCGAGATGCCGCGCGACCTGGTTGACTTCACTTTGTCGCAAAATTTTGGCGAGCGTTACGAGTTCAAGATCAGCGCCAAAGATATCCTGAGTCAAGAGCAAGAGTTCATGCAAGCGGACCGGAAGGTCAAAGGCAATCAAAAAGGATCAACCTATTCAGCGGGGTTGTCGGTCAAGTATTAGCCTCTCGTTAAAACGTGGCGGGATGGTACGGACAAAAGGTTATCCCTTTGTACAACCAACTCGTAAAGGAGAAGCAGCCATGACGAGGGTAACGCCACAAATCTTTGGAGTCCACTTGAAATTAACCGTCCGGATGGTGGGGCAACACGAAGTAGAGTTTACAAATTTATTGTTGCTTTGGGAATGAGGCAAATGGGGAGTTTCTCCATACCAAAGCCCAGGCTCGCTCTGCGAGTTCGGGCTTTTAATTTTCAAGTGCAACAAAAGCTGCCGCGATGGCAATGTTTTAGATTCAAGAGGTTTTTCGCAGCGCTGTTTTGTCCTGCTCATGAAGCCGATCAAGAGAGCGTGGAAAGATACCGTTACAGGACAAAAATTTAGCCGCCGTTTCACAATCCCCACACCGTCGCCCGTAAATTCTCATACGGTGCAGGCAGAACGATATCGTCATGGCGAAAAATTTTTTCGCCCCAACTGCGCTCCGGCCGGCGGTCGAAGATCAAGAGATGGCCCCTTGGCTCTCCTAAGCGCGCGAGGTAACCACCCAATTGTTCTAAACCTTCAAACTCTGTATTGTCATCGTAATATAACTTCATCTCCAAAGCTTCCCGTTGTATCGGCACGCCGGGTGGAATAGGCCAGCGCCGCAACGCCGGATTTGGAATGGCCGGCCATTCAATCAGCAAATCCGCGCGGCCATTGCCTATGGCGCTCTCGCGCGCAAGATGGCCGCCGCCATTGATCACGCGTTGTAACCAAGCATATAAAAGCAGATGCGGCCCGGCTTCTTTATAGTCATATTTTTCGAGCCAAAGCTCGCTGTGCCGGCGAAAGAATTGCTGGAACTCGGTTAGCAGTTTGACCATATCGAGCCTGCCATCCGGTGCGATGTACCAGTGGGGTTGAATCGGCAAGCTGGTTTGCATGACGAAGGACAGCGCCCGCGGAATGACTTCGGCATAAATAGGATTGGCGATTCGCGTCTGGCCCGGCGGGCGTGTCACTAAGCCTAAATCGGCCACGTAGAGCAAATCATCATTGTAAACGTCTGGGCTGTAAAGGCTGCCAGTCAAAACCGGTTCGATGACGCGCCGCACGCGCGATTCTCGCAAGCGTTCAGCCAACGAATCAAGATGCGTATCACGCCGCAAGATCAGAATCTCTTTTGCCACCTCGACATGGTCTGGCGTGATAGTATTGGAACGATCAGTCACAATATTTTGGCCGATCTGCCGGGCCAAAGCATTCACCAACCAAGGCTGGCCTTGCGTGAGCTCATAAGCCTTCGCCACCGCTTCTTCAGACCATGTTTGCCCCGTTTCATCCGTGTGCTGGCGATAAAGCGCTGCGACTTCGTTGGCACTAAAATTTTCAAGAATCAACGATTCGGATTTAATATTGAAGGGAGAAGCGCTGCCCAACGATTCGCGCCCCGGCCTGATTCTGGCGCGATACTCGCGAACGTCACGCAAGCCAATCAAGACAACGCTTTGGGGAAAATTTTGCGGCCTTAAAATATAACCATCACGGAGTTGGTGCAAAACCGAGATCAGCGCATCGTCTTCGATTGCATCGATCTCATCAATGAAGACAACCAGAGGACGTGGGGAGCGCTGCGCCCATTTATTCAAGACGTGAAATAAGCCACTTGCCGGATCGGGAACGCTGTCGAATAATTCTTCAGGTGGACGCAAAGCTTCCGGCAGCACCGAATCGGCAATTCCCCTTAAGGCGCTGATGACGGCCCGGTTTGCCGCCGCTACATCTTTGCTGAACGGCCGGCTTCGCTCAATACTGAATCGTATGGCGGTATAACGGCCTTCGGCAGTTAGCTTGTGGGCCAAGGTATCCAGCAAAGTGGTTTTGCCGGTTTGCCGAGGCGCGTGCAGGACAAAGTAGTTTTGTTTCTCGATCAACTCGCGCAACCCCGGCATTCGCATTTCCGGATCTAGCGTGTAATGAATCTCCGGCTTGTTCGGTCCGGCGGTATTAAATGATCGTGGCATGGCAATTTTCTGATCCTTTAGAGTTGTCGTTCAATGCAATATACAAAGCTCTTTGCGCAAAAGCAAGCTACATGGCTTTTTTTCCGGCAGCGCCGTTAAAAGGCTTTGCACCGCATCTCACGGCACCTCGAAGAGCGGAATGTAGTCGATCTCTTTGACCACGCGTTGTCCTTCTTTGCCGAGCACCCAGTCAATGAATGACTTGACCACAGTATCCGGTTTTTTAATCGTGTAAAAATAAAGATACCGCGCGATGGGGTACTTGTCTTCGCGCACGCTTTCATCCGTCGGGCTGATGCCATCGATCTTGCAATGCACGAGATTTTTTCCATACGCCAAACCACCGTAGCCGGCGGCCTGCGGGTTTCTCTCCACTTCGGCGACGATGGCCGCCGTCGTCGGCATCGTAATAACGGTATCGCCGTAAGGTTGCCCTTCCAACACATGCTCTAGAAAATAGAGATACGTGCCGGAGCTTGGGGAGCGGCTGAAGGCGACGATGGGTTCGTCTTTGCCGCCGACTTCCAGCCAGTTTTTAATCCTGCCGGTGTAGATGTCCCTCACCTGTTCGAGGCGCAAATCGCGAATCGGATTGTCCGGATGCAGATAAATGCTCAAGCCATCTTTGGCCACGCGAAAAGCAATGCCGATGTTCTGCTGTCGTTGCACCAGGCGTTGGACCTCGGCGGCTTGCAGCGGCCGTGAAGCCGTGCAGATTTCGATCTCGCCTTTGATCAACGCCTCGATGCCCGTTGCCGTGCCGCCGCCTTCAACATAAACGGCGATGCCGGTGTGTTGTTGCATGTATTCCTCCGCCCATCGTTGCGCCAAAATCACCATCGTATCCGAGCCTTTGATGCGGATGACGGGGGCAATGGTTGATACCGAACGCGTCGAGCTGCAGCCGTATAAACTTAAAAAGAAAAAAATCCCCCAACGGATCGAGGCGGCCAACGGATGATGAATTTTTCTACTACCGTTGGCCGTTTTTATCCGGTGGATAATTTTTTTGCCGTTTTCGCGAGATTCCCGTTGCAGTGGGCGAAACGGCTTTTGCCTAACGTTTTTCAGCAACGGATTGCAATCGTGCATTGATATAAGGCGCTCCTTTTTTCCATTGTGGTGCGGCCTCCGCATTGGCCACCATCCAACAAAAGGCAAAAAGAATTTGGCCATGCTGTTGCGCGGCCTTCATGTTGATCGGCTGCGCCAGATCATCAAACGGCGTGTGATAAATACGCCGGCCCCACTCGACCAGGCGCCGCAAGCCTGCTTCTCGCGGCGTGTTGCGATAGTTCGATCCTTCCATGATCAACAGCGCCGGAATGCCGGCTTTCGCAAAGGCAATCTGATCCGAGCGCGCAAACGCCGGTGAGCCGGCGAACGGTGCGGGAATCGGTGAAACACTCAAATCAAGCTCGCGGGCAAGCTGTTGCAGCAGGCCGTCCAGCGTGGAAAGCTCGGCACCGACGCCGACAATATCGTTGAAGGTATCAAACATCGCGAGGCCATCCACATTCACATTCGCCATCGTTTTATAAAGCGGCACCACGGGATTCTCGACGTAATAAGTTGAGCCGAGCAAGCCTTTCTCTTCCCCGGTCGTAAAAAGAAAAATCAGCGACCGCCTGGGTTTCTCCGGCATGGCCGCAAAAGCCCTGGCCATTTCCAAAACCGCGGCAACACCGGCGGCGTTGTCAAAAACGCCGTTGTAGATGGAATCGGCTTTCATGGCCGGCCCGATGCCGAGATGATCGTAGTGCACGGAGATGACGACGTAAGAATTTTTCAGCTCCGGATCGCCGCCCTCCAGCATGCCGATCACATTGGCCGCCAGGAAATCCCGCTGCTGAAAGCTGCCGCGAAAAGTCGCCAAAACCGGAAGCTGAAAACTGCGCAAGCTGTTCGTCGCCGCCATGGCGAAGATTTGTTGCAGAGAATAAGGCGCCTCGTTAAACAGTCGTTGCGCGGCTTGCGGGTTCATCACCACGCTCAGATTTCCGGCGACGAAATAGAGCAAGCTGACGTCCTCAAAAGCAAATTCCTGTTGCCAATATCGCCAATCGCCGCCTGGCCCCGATTGTGGCGTCGGAATCATGATGCTGCCGACGGCCCCGCGCGCGAGCGCGATCTTCTGCTTGATTTCCGGAAAGGAGTGCAAGGTCGGTAGCGCGCCGTCAAAATAGGAAGGATCAGCGGACGCGGGTTCGCCGGAAAGAAAAACCACGATCTTGCCTTCGACATTCAACGCCTGGTAATCGTTATAAGCGAACTCCGGCGCCGCGATGCCGTATCCCACAAACATCAGCGGCGCCGGCTTGGGAATGAAAGTTTGCGCGCCGGTATTGTAAAGCAAATAATCTCTGCCAAGCGCGAGCTGAAATTGCCCGTTTGACGAGAAGAACTGAAAGCTGGAACCTGCCAAAGGCTTGCTGCCGTGCAGGGGAATTTGTTGGTAATACGAATCGCCGCCGGCCGGTTTTATTCCGCATTTCCGCAATTCCCTGGCGATATAAGCCGCGGCGATTTCGCCACCGCGCGTGCCGGTGCCCCGGCCTTCCAGCGAATCATTTCCCAGGAAAGCCAGATGTTGATAAAGCGAGCCGGCAGAAATGTGCGTTAGCGCTTCGCGCATTGCCGCACGCAGGTGTTGTGATGGCGCCGGTACAGGCCGGTTGAAAAAAACGGCAACCAGGCAGACGGCGCACGCCAATTTTTTTGACATAGTTAAAAAATGATATTGACACGGCGTATACAATTAAGATAAGCAAATATTTTGCTCTTTCTCAAGTCTTTTCGAAGCGGCGAGGTAATCCCTCAGTTATTGGTGGACAACGTCGCGCAGACATCCTACGGACGCAGTCTTGTCTGCAGGCAGGATGCCTGCGCTACTCCACACGTAACTCAGGTGATACGCGGCGAGCCCTTCAACGCAAAGAATGAAAATAGGACTGAAAAATTGGACTTGACTTTGGCGGGAATTTTTTTAAATTAAATAGATGTCGAAAAGAACCGCCGGGGTGGTGAAACTGGTAGACGCGCTGGACTCAAAATCCAGTGGGTGCAAGCCTGTGCGGGTTCGAGTCCCGCCCCCGGCACCGTGCTGAATAGCTCCATCTGTGGGGCTATTTTTATTTTGGGGGAAATTGGTTGACACTTCCCGATCTCAAAAAGCGAGTTTGATTTCGGCAGGTCGAGCGGCGCTTATCAAATCGCTGTCGTCGATTTCCCATAGCTCCCGAAACCGGCTGCGCGACGCGAGAGTGGTTCCGGCAAAAAGCGATTCACAAGCCACACAAAATTCGTCGCTCTCTTTGACTTCATGCCCGCAATGGGAACAATACCAGACTTCTTGCAAATTTTCGGTTTTCATATTCATTCCTCGAAGCACTTGAATTTGTTTTCGGCTTTCGCTTCTCGTCTCAGCAGCTTTATGTTGTAGTTTTGTCGCCCACCGCTTTAAAACCTTTCAAACCCACCGCGAAATTATCGCACATTTCGGCCAACATCACTTCAGCCGCAAGATCATCAACTGGAGAAGATAAAAGACAAACCATGTGCCATCGTCGTTGGCAAATTTTGTCGTTGTTTTTCAGCAGTTTGCTCGCTATACTTCGAACCGAAATTAAAGAGAATTTCCCAAAAATGAAATTTAAGCGGGAGGGTTTTTGCAAAAAATAGGAAGAGACCAAGAAATGCGCGGTGGCGGTTGTTATATTATTGGCGAGAATTAAATTCAGTTGTTGTATTCAAATTGAAATAACTTCTAAACACCTCCGCCGCCAGCGGCGCGGCATCCATTGCGCCTCGCCCATTCTCCAGAAAAACCACGACCGCAATCTCCGGCTTTTCAAACGGCGCGAAGCCAACAAACCAGGCGTCGGTCTTCGCGCCGAAATATTCCGAAGCCGTGCCGGTTTTACCGGCCACGATAATATTTGGTAATTTGGCGCCAGCGCTTGTTCCATACGCCACACTTTGGCGCAAGCCTTCTTTGACAATTCGCAACTCATCGCCGAAGTGAATTTCTTCCATCGGCTCAGGCCGGAATTTCTCAAATTCCTGTTGCGAAGTGGGGTAAGATGGCCGGTAAAGAACTCCCCCATTCGCAATGGCCGAAACGAGACCGAGCATCTGCACAGGCGTCACCGCCAGTCCCCGCGCCTGTCCAACAATGAAGTTGATTTTCTCTTCGGGGGAAGCCCATTTCGGCACCTCACCACAATCTTCGCCGGCGAGATTGATGCCGGTACATTCGCCAAAATGAAATTGCCGCGCCGTTGCTCGCAGCGCCTCTGCCGGCAAGTTTTCTCCGGCTTGGTAAAAATAGGCGTTGCAGGAATTGGCAATGGCTTGCAAAAGATTTTGTTCGCCATGTCCTTCGCGCAACCAGCAACGGTAAATTTTGCCGCGAATCTCAACTTGTCCGTTGCAGACAAACTGATCGGTTGGATGCACGACGCCGTTTTTCAACAACGTGAGCGCCGTCACGATCTTGAAAGTCGAACCCGGGCGCGTCGAGCTTTGCACGCCGAGCTTTTCATTTACCAAGGCCAACACCAGCCCATTGCGAGGATTCATAGCGAGAATGGTACCGGAGCGGTTGCCTAAAATTTCAATGCACTTTTTTCGGAAGGCAAGTAGACGGGTGTAATGATTAGGTTGGTCGGTGCAAGACGATAGGGGAAGAAAAACAACGAGTGATAATGCGAAGCATAAATTTCTCTTACACCCCCACGGATTGAAGAAACCCACTGATGAAATCATACTCAAATGTTCTAACCGGCCGTGAGCAACAAGCGCCTGGGATTTTTGCAGTCTCATAATGCCGCCTACGGCCGTAGGCGGCATTCCACATCTCAGCCCCACGCCTTCAGGCTGGGGCGATCTGGGACGGCCTCACGCCGCCAATTTTTTCTCCACAATCGCCACGCTGGCCGAAGCGCCGATTCTAGAAGCACCGGCTTCGATCATTTGCGCCGCGGTTTCATATTCGCGAATGCCGCCGGAGGCTTTCACCCCGAGATATTCGCCGACAACGCGCCGCATGAGAGCGACATCTTCCATCTTGGCGCCGCCGGAGCCGAAGCCGGTCGAGGTTTTGACAAAATGCGCGCCCGCCTCTTGCGCGACCACGCAAGCTTTGATTTTCTCGTCGTCCGTGAGAAAACAAGTTTCAATGATGACTTTGACGTGAGCCGGAGCCGAAGCTCGCACCACGTGATAAATGTCGTGCTCAACCGTATCGTAATCACCCGATTTAAGCCGGCCAACATTGATGACCATGTCAATTTCAGCCGCGCCGCATTCCACTGCTTGATGCGCTTCGAAGGCTTTGGCCTCAGTCGTGGTCGCGCCAAGAGGAAAGCCGACAACCGTACACACCATGACACCGGAACCGCGCAGAAGTTTATAACTAAGCGGCACCCAAGTGGAATTTATGCAAACACTCGCGAAGCCATACTCCGCGGCTTCCTGGCAGAGTTTTTCAACTTGCGCTTGCGTCGCCTCCGCTTTCAGCAGCGTATGGTCGATGGTTTTGGCCATGTCGCCGTGCAAAGGGCCAAGGCCAGAATTGGCGCCAATGCGCGCCGCGCCATTGCCGACAAGATGGGTCACGACTTCGGTTTTGCAATCCGGACAAACCCAACACCAGTTACACTTGGGCGCTCGGTGGCTGTGCCCCAACTCTTCAGAGATGATGCGGTTGATGCGTTCGTCTAAAGTCATTTTGCAACATCGATGTTATCTATTACACCAACGATTACCGCTTGCACCGGAATTTTCGTATTGCCGAGCAGCATGCGTGCCGCGCCGCCTTCGCGATTGACCAGCACCAAGTCTTGCGGCCCGGCATCGACTTTATCCAACGCAATCATCGCTTCTCCTTTGGGCGTTTGGGTGTCGAGATCGACCGGCTGCACGAGCAGAAGCTTGTGGCCTTTGAGATGTTGGTTTTTGATGGTGGAGACGACGTCACCCACCACGCGACAAATGAGCATAATTCGATCCTTGATTCTTGGTGTTGGAGGCAGAAAGCACTTTAAGATCGAAGATCAAGCCTCCAGGATCCAGCGACAAGCATAAAATAAGCAGTTTTGTCCGCAAATGCAAATTGAAATTGTGATAAACTTTTCTTATCTTGTTAAAGTTTAATAGTTACAACCAAACGCTCTTCACCCCATGAAGATTAAATCGGCCACTCGAAATACTGTTTTGGTCAACATGAACATTGATCCAACGTTTCCGCAACATGAATCTCTTGAGGCCGACATCATCGTCGAGCAAGAGGATTGCAATCTCGTGATCATTAGTGACTTGCATCTCGGCGAGGGTTATTTGCAAAACCGGCGAGCTTATGCGCGCGCCGAGCGTTTCTTCTCCGACGAGGCGTTGCGGAATTTTCTCGAAAAAATCCACCTCGAAAACATTGAGTTGGCTAAATCAACACCGCCAAAGCCATTGAAGCTCATCATCAACGGCGATTTTCTCGATTTCATCCGCACCAAGTCCGTTCCGGACGATCGCGAGCGCCGGCTTTTTCGCCGCTATTTTCACCGGCTGGGTTTGATGCGGCGTGAAGATGACTTTGAAATCCAGCCACAGGAAAACGTGTACGGATTGAAAACCGAGCCGCACAAATCAGTGTGGAAGCTGTACCGCATCTGCCAGGGCCACCCGCTCGTATTCGAAGCGCTGGCCCAATTTATTGCTCGCGGCAACCGGCTGGTGATCATCAAAGGCAACCACGATCTCGAGTTTTTCTGGCAGGCGGTACAGGAGGAATTTATCAAATTGCTGGCAGCCAATTGGCCCGCCGGGAATAACCGTCCCCGTTCCGCCCAACAACGATACACACAAATTCACGAGCATGTCGAATTTTGCCAGCGCGCCTACATTGTCGAAAATCAAATCTACATCGAGCACGGCCATCAGTATCATCCCATTACCCGCGTCGAGAAACCGTTGCTCAACGCCCGCGAGTTGTACCTGCCGCCAGGCTCGATTTTCAACCGCTATCTGGTCAATGCGATCGACCATCTGGCGCCATTTGTGACGTATATCCGTGGCACTTTTGAAGTGGTTCGCGCCTTGATTATCAGCCATCGCTGGCGCGCGCTGCGGCTTCTCATGCGCCATTTTCCCATTGCCACCAAAATGTTGTTGCACGGCCATCGAGGCGTGGCGTTCACCCTCTTTGTCGAAGTTTTTCCCTATCTGTTTGCCATTCTCTATGCCAGCTTTGCGCTCTTCCTGCCGTTGATCTGGAAGGCTTATTCCAATTGGCTGATCCAGCTCACCGGCGCTGCCGGCGAATTTCTGATCAGCCGCTGGTTTCTCAATCTCACACTGGGGATCGGGCTCTTTGGGCTTCTACGTTTGCTCACGCAGTTTTTCTCCGGGCGCAATCTGACCTTCCGGCTCAAAGAGGCGTTCGCGACCGCGCGGGCGCGTATCACAGACGGAACGAACACGGACTTAATGGACGGGCGCGGACGGACTGAAGGAAGCAGTACACATCAATGGAGAAACAAAATTTCGCACGCGCGACAACGGGTGAAAAAATTTCTGATTCTTGGCCACACACACCAGCCAACGGTGCAGCCTTTGGATGAAAATTGGTGGTACATCAACACCGGCACCTGGATTCCGGTCATCGAGCACGGATATAACCCCATTCACGCGAAAATCACGCTGACCTTCGCTTATTTCAAGCGTCGAGCTAATGGCACATTTGATTTCGATCTGCGTTTTTGGAATGACGACAAGGGGCGGAGTGAAAGGTTGGTGGTGTGGGAGAATGCGTAAAAAACTTCCATTTCTTCTTCATGCTGGTCGCCGCAGCCGCCACCACTGCCACGCGGCTAAAATCACCAACAAAATTCCGCCGCCATTCAAAAGCACGCCGAGCAAATGAAAATCCGACACCGACATAGTGGCTCCTCGCAAAAATTCCTCACGAGTTCCAACGGCGCTGTAGCGATCCCATAGGGCGAAAATCAACAGTCCTTCGAGAGCCAGATTCAAAATGATTCCGGCCCACCAAGCTTTCTTGTTGGCGCGAAAAGTGGATCCCCAAAAGTATCCGGCCAAAAACGGCGGGCTATAGAGCATCAAGAAAACATAGGCAACGATGGCCATTTGCTGTGCGAAGCCAAGCCCTTCGGTGCTGACAAAATACATCCACATCCAGTCCGGATAAAAGACATAGCTCGCCATCACCAGCGCGACAAACAATCCCGCCAGCCGGCAGCTCGCCCAAAAAATTTTTGTCCGATAAAATGGCTTCTCGGATTCACGCTCCAAAGGGGTGTATAACAAGCCGAGAATGACCATCACGGGGGCGTCAATGAGAAATGTTTTAATCACCTCCCTTCATGATTGCGGGTTGCGGATTTAATCGTGTAACGTGGAACGTGTAACGGTCTTCCATTTGAAAGCACGTTACACGTTTCACGTTACACGCAAATATCGCTGTCGATTTTCTATAAATTTCTGTGCGGCGCGCGTTGCCAGAGCCATGATCGTAATCATCGGATTGACGCGAATCGGTGTGGGGAAAACGCTGGCGTCGGCAATGAATAGATTTTCGATGCCGTGGAATTGGTGGTTCATGTCTATCACCGAAGTGCGCGGATCGATGCCCAGACGGCACGTGCCCATCAGATGCATGGTGAAGACGCTGAAATCGGAGGCCCGAACGCGCAACTTGGGGATTTGCTCGATTTCTTCTTCGCGGTTAATCTCCGTAAAGCTCTTGATGGGCAAGAGAACTTTGCGGGCGCCGGCGGCGAAGAAAATTTTCGCCAACGAGGCGATCGCGCGCAAAAAGCGCTGCCGATCGAGCGCATTGATCCAATACGTCGTCACCGAAGTTCCGTTCGGCAGGCGCCAAATCCGGCCAGGGTGCGTGTCTTCCACCAGCGCGCCCCATAAGCTCATGTGATGATAATGCTCCATCAGCTTGAAGCTGTCATTGCCAAAATATGGCAGCGACAGCGCGAGAATGCCCGGCGGCAGAAATGTACTGCCGAAAACGATTCCTTCTTCGGCAAATTCGTCAATTTGAAATCCTTGAATCGAGCCTTGCCAGCTTTTGACTTCCTCGTCGAAGATGCCGACGCATTTCAAGTTTGGGTGCAGATAAAGATTGCGTCCGATCCACGAGCGCCGTTTGGCCAGTCCGCTACGAAAAAGCAAAGTGGGGGTATGAAGGGCGCCGCTACATGCGAAAACCGCCCGCGCTCTAATATAGGCGCGATGGCGGATTTTGTGGCTCGCGGGATCAACGACGCTCGCTTCCACGCCGGCGGCACGCCCGTTTTTCACGACGATTTTATCAGCGCGGCAATTGGCGATCAACTGCGCGCCGTTTTTTAATGCTTCCGGCAAATAGGAAATCAGCGTGCTTTGCTTGGCGCCGGTCGGACAGCCCAGAATGCAAAGATTGGTTCCCTGACAAGCGTGAATGTTGCGTTGCACGCGCACGTAACGATAGCCCAGATTTTCCGCGCCTTGTTTGAATTTCAAGCTGTCCCGGCCCATGATGGCATCCGGCACCGGCATGACGTGCAGATTTTTTTCAACCACCTCAAAATAAGGCAGCAGCTTGTCATAGGCCAGCTCCGCCAAGCCGTGCTCCCGGCGCCAATCGTCGAGCACAGATTCCGGCGTGCGGTAACAGATTCCGGCGTTAATCACGGTCGAGCCGCCAACGCAACGGCCTTCGACGTACATAATGGGGGCGTTGCCGACGATTATCGCGCCGCCAGCGTGCCGGTAAAGTCGCGGCAGCATGCGCTGCGGGTCGTGTGAAAAAGACGAGGTGGGATAATAGCCTCCCTCTTCAAGAACGATGACGTTGAGTCCGGCTTCGGCCAGTTCTTTGGCCACGACGGCGCCACCGGCGCCGCTGCCGATCACACAGACATCGCAGCTCTCCTCGAAGTCGTGGTCAATATTCTGAATCGTCCTGATCATCCTGGGTTGCTTCGGAAAGTATTTTCAATTCATCAATCGTTTCAGTCAAATGCAGCTCTTGCCGGCGCGCTTGAACTCTCTCACGCGCCCAGGCTTGGGGATCATAGTGAAGTGCAGCCATCACCTCTGGCTGGCTATAATAAAAAAGGAGAATGAGTCCCCGACAGGTGAAAAGCCAATCACGCACCGGATGAAACCAGGAACGTGACATTCGCTGGATATAGTCGAAACGGCTCTTATCCGGAAGGCGGCTGAAGCGGCGACGGGGTTGGGCAAAAAAGACGGCAGCGAAATCAAACATTCGCAGGCCCCAAAGAAAAAGAGAACGCAGCAACGACGGCAACTCGAATAAGAAACGATCCAGCCGCTGCACGATCTTCGCATGAAAATGTGGCACCGCAGGGCCATTTGCTGGGATAATATGCGGCGCTAATTGGGCAAGAAGTTTTTCTTGCAGTGTGGAAAGAATTTTTCGGTGCATGATGACGTTAGATCATCACACGCCGAAAGTGATGGAAAAGTTCCCGATAATCTCAAAAATCCCGCGACCTCGTCTGGCTACTTCAATCGTTCAATCGCTTCGCGAGCCTCATCCGCGCGCTGCTTTGATGTGTCATCGTCGCAGAGTCTTGCGAGAACGATTTTATAAGCATCGCCGGCTTGTCCAGGCTTGCTCAGCGCCTCGAAAGCTTTGCCGAGATAAAAATGAATTTCTCCGCAGTCCTCGAGACCGGGGTATTTCGCCAGGATTTTGTGCAGCTTCACGACGGCGTTGGGATAATAGTGCTGATCATATAAAGCTTTCGCGCCGTTGCTTTCCTGAATCCAAATTTGCGATTCGTCTTCGGTGGCGCGATGAGTTGGCTCAGCCTTTCCGCCATGAATCACGCTGACGTTGCCGATGCGCAAGCGGGTTTTCTCCTGTCGCGCTGGAATTTGATTGACCTTGTTCGACATCAAATAGAGAAACATCTCGCGCTCCGTGATCTTGCGCAAATCGGCAATATCCAAAATCGCATAATTACTCAGCCGAAATGTGGCGCCATCGGGAGTCTCCAAGACAACGGCAGACGCTTCACCCGTTAAAATGGTGTCGATCTCTTCCAGCATCATACCGGCAGCAGCCAGGTGCCAAGTTTCTTCAACGCCGCGCCGCACTTTCACCTCACCGGAGAGGCTGATTATTTTGACCGCAGGCGCAGCAGAAGCTGTCGAGATAAAACCGATAAAAAAGAAAAACAGCAATCGAACTCGTTTTAACATTGCATGAACTCCTATTTCATAGAGCGAAGGGCAGAGGGCGTAGAGCGCTAGACATGTCTCGCTCTATGCCCTCGGCCCTCTGCTATTTCAACAACGTCATGCGTTTGGTTTCACTAAATACTGTTTCGCCATCCCGTCCGCGCGCGATGAGCTGATACAAATAAACGCCGCTGGCGATGGAGCCGCCCGCTTGATTCTTGCCATTCCAATATATCCTATGCCGGCCTGCTGTCATCTCACCGTCAACGAGCGTCTGCACGAGCTGGCCGGTTTCATTATAAATATTCACCTTCACCTGGCTCGCTGCCGGCAGCGAAAAGGCGATCTGCGTGCTTGGACGGCCGGAAATGCCGTTGGCGGAAAACGGATTCGGATAATTCTGTTCGAGCTGGTAGCCGGCGGGAGCAAGGCTCGCCGTCGATTGGTTTTCCGCCGCCGCAAACGATTTGGGGATTGCTCCGTGCGGCTTGATCTCCAAGGCGACCATCGCCCAGTCAACAGTGCCGTTGAATGAGCCGTCTACCGCCACCGTTGCGGCAGTTGCCACGCTTTTGTCTTCAACCGCGACGCCAATCGGGTTGACGGCGTGCGGATGTTGAAATTCCATCCGTTCCGAATAGCCGGCGCCCGGAGTATGAGTTCTCGCTTTGAGCGCAACGGCGCTGTAAACCACCGCATCATTTGCCGCTGTGGTAAGATTAAATGAATACGAATTGCCGTCGACACCGCCGCTACAAGCGCCGTTCAAACCATTGGTGTTGCCGCCGATGACGTTGCCAATCGGGTTCGTCCCGCCACCCGGCGGGACGACGCCGGAATAACGCGACACCACGATTGCCGCAGTGCTCGGCGCGCTCGCAAACGTCGCAGCCACCGCGCCGTTGCCGCTTGGCGTACCTTGCGCCATCCACACTTCCATGAGTGTGGTGTTGTTTCCGGCGCAGCTCGACTTCACCAACGTCCAATTCAATCCCAGGCCGGTTACAGAGAGCACGAGCTTTTTCGGCCGCGTCGAAATCGCGGCCAAATAAAGATGGCCGCTCACGCCGGCGAGGCTCGTTGCCGTCGTTACCGTTGTCGAGCCGGAAGCGCCGCCGGTCCGGCTCTCTTCATGCACAATAGAACTACCGGGAGGAGTCGTCGCCGGCCTGATTTCCAAGGCGACTAAAGCCCAATCAACCGTGCCATTGAATGAACCGTTCACGGTGACGCTCGCAGGCGAGGCCACACTCTTGTCTTCCACCGCCACGCCAATCGGGTTGACCGGGTGCGGATGTTGAAATTCCACCTGCTCCGTATAGCCGGCGCCCGGCGTGTGTTTCCTCGCCTTGAGTGCAACCGCGCCGTAAACCACGGCGTCATTTGCCGTCGTGGTGAGATTAAACGAATACGCGTTGCCATCCACACCGCCGGAGCAAGCTCCATTCAAACCGTTCGTGTTGCCCGCAATGACGTTGCCAATCGGGTTCGTCCCGCCACCCGGCGGGACGACGCCGGAATAACGCGATACCACGATTGCCGCAGTGCTCGGCGCGCTCGCAAACGTCGCGGTCACCGCGCCGTTGCCGCCCGGCGTGCCTTGCGCCATCCATACCTCCATGCTTGTCGTGCTGTTGTTTCCGGAGCAGCTCGACTTCACCAACGTCCAATTCAACCCGAGGCCGGTTACCGAGAGCACGAGCTTTTTGGGCCGCGTGGAAATTGCGACTAAATAAAGATGGCCGCTCGCGCCGGTGAGGCTCGACAATGTCGTCACGGTTGTCGAGCCGGAAGAACCGCCGGTCCGGCTCTCTTCATGGACAATTGGAATAGCGACAAATGTCGCCGTGACAGTTTTATTGCCATCCATCGTGATGGTTGCGGGATTCGTCGAACCGCTCAAATCCCCGCTCCAGCCGCTGAATTGATAACCCGAACTTGGCGTCGCCGTCAGTGTAACTACTGTGCCGGCGTTATAAGTGCCTCCCGGTGGATTCAACGCCACACTGCCCGAGCCAGTGGTGTTCACAGTCAAGGTGTGTTGAATCGGTGTAAATGTGGCGGTGACGCTTTTGTTGGCGTCCATCGTAATCGTCGCGGGATTTGTCGAGCCGCTCAAATCGCCGCTCCAGCCGCTGAATTGATAACCCGAACTTGGCGTCGCCGTCAGCGTAACCACCGTGCCGGTGTTATACGTGCCTCCGGGCGGATCCAACGCCACACTGCCCGAACCAACGGTATTTACGGTTAAAGTGTGCTGAATCACTGCGAATGTTGCGGTGACGTTTTGGTTGGCGCTCATGGTGATCGTCACGGGATTCGTCGAGCCGTTCAAATCGCCGCTCCAGCCGCTGAATTGATAACCCGAAGTTGGGGTTGCCGTCAGCGTAACCACCGTGCCGGTATTATACGTGCCTCCGGGCGGATCCAACGCCACACTGCCCGAACCAACGGTGTTCACGGTTAAAGTGAGTTGGATCACGGTAAATGTTGCGGTGACGCTTTTGTTGGCGTTCATGGTGATCGTCGCGGGATTCGTCGAGCCGCTCAAATCGCCGCTCCAGCCGCTGAATTGATAACCCGAACTTGGCGTCGCCGTCAGTGTAACCACTGTGCCGGTGTTATACGTGCCTCCGGGCGGATCCAGCGCCACATTGCCCGAACCGGCGGTGTTCACGGTTAAAGTGTGTTGGATCACGGTAAATGTTGCGGTGACGCTTTTGTTGGCGTTCATGGTGATCGTCGCGGGATTCGTCGAGCCGCTCAAGTCGCCGCTCCAGCCGCTGAATTGATAACCCGAACTTGGCGTCGCCGTCAGCGTGACCATCGTGCCGGCGCTGTACACACCGCCCGGCGGACCCAAC
>Ga0247727_10006707_pt1 | contig 22460 bp, 25 predicted proteins | sample WisWelCaveWW1625_FD_202498 | JGI IMG/M metagenome (GOLD analysis project Ga0247727, IMG submission 202498) | Biofilm microbial communities from Wishing Well Cave, Virginia, United States - WW16-25 | ecosystem: Environmental > Aquatic > Deep subsurface > Groundwater > Cave microbial mat | place...
GCCCGCAAGCGGCGGCGTTCTAATTTTTTGTGTTTCTGATGCGAACGGGGGCGTTTACGAGTACGTTTCATACTCATAATATCGCATCAAGAAGATATATTGTCAAGTTAAATAACGAAATTCAGTATTTGCGACGGCCAAACTTCCACTGGTCGCCGGCGCAAATTGGCGGCGCGCTGGCTTATACTTGCACGGTGATTTTATTTGTGCTCGCCAACAAACTGACGACTGCCGCCAACGCCATTTTGCTGCAATACTCCGCGCCGATTTATGTCGCGCTGTTTGGCGCCTGGTTCCTGAATGAAAAAGCAACCGGACTGGATTGGCTGACGATTATTTTCGTGATAGGTGGCATGCTGCTCTTTTTTCTCGATGACCTGACGGGCGGCAACTGGTGGGGAAATATCTGCGCCATGTTCAGCGCCGTTTCGTTTGCCGCGCTCACGGTGTTCCTGCGCAAACAAAAAGACGCCTCGCCATTCGAATCGGTTTTGCTCGGCAATATTCTTACGGCGCTCATCGGCCTGCAGTTCATGTTTGGCGCGATGCCGGACGCGAAAAGTTGGATCGGCCTGCTGCTGTTGGGCGTCTTTCAACTCGGTTTACCGTACATTCTTTATATTGCCGCCATCAAACATCTGGCCGCTTTGGAAGCGAGTTTGATTCCGGTGCTCGAAGCGCTGCTCAATCCGCTCTGGGTGTTTCTACTCGTCGGCGAAACACCGGGCTGGTGGGCGGTGGTTGGCGGGGTAACAGTGTTGGGGGCGGTTACAGCGCGAGGAATTTTTTTGACAAAAATAAAATCTGTTCCCGTGATTGTGTCATAAAAGCTTTGAAAAATTTTTCAACAACTTGCTGCGAATGAAAGCAAACCATGTTGAAGATTCCTTCGCGAAGCGAGATTTCAGCAGAGCGGAGGTTGTCATTGACGAACTTCAGCCATTGTTCCCAAAGTTTTTTTAATTGGGGCTTGCTTTTTTCAGGGAAAATTCATACGTTGCCATAGCAAAATAGGAGACGACATCATGATAACGCTTGTCATTCAAGCCGAAGAAGACCTGGCAACAGCACTGCAACAAGTTGCCGACCGGAAGGCAACGACAGTAGATGCAGTAGCCAAAGAAGCGCTGCGAGATTATCTCCGCGCTCAATCTACTCCATCACGTACTTACTCTTTTATTGGCATTGGTCACAGCGGCAAGGGCAATCTTTCCAAACAAGCCGAAGCGATTCTTGAAAGCGCGGCAAACCGGCGCGAGGGGTGGAGTTTACCGCAATGACAGCATTGCTCGATACTGGCTTCTTGTTAGCGGTTCTGGATGCCGACGATGAAATGCACGATGTTTGTGTTATAGCCCTCTCGGAAGAACGCGCACCAATCTTGCCGGACATGGTAATCCCCGAATTGGCTTATCTCGTTTTACGCGAATTAGGATATCCGGCTCTTATCAAATTTCTTGACTCTGTCGTGAAAGGGGAATTGGCTCTTGAGAGAGCAACGCTTGAAGATTTAACTCGTACCGCCGAAGTGTTGGAAAAATATTCTGATCATAAGATCGATTTTGTCGATTGCGCGATTATGGCTATGGCCGAGCGGCTCAATATTAAACGTATTATGACGGTTGACCAACGTGATTTTCAAAGGTTCCGCCCGAAACATTGCCCCGCTTTTGAGATTATCCCATAATTCAATGAAGTAGTTTTATCTACGCCACAATCTCCTCGGCTTTTCGATTCCCCACCTTCTCATTAAACTCCTCCTCCGGCATGCGGCACGGCAGGCCGCCTTCCTGCAGCGGGCAATTGCCCCACAACTGGCATTGCAGCGAGCAAATGCGTGCGCTTTCGAGAACGCCGTTGCGTTTCTTCAGCAGCGGCAAAATCACACGCGCGCCGGGGCTTTGATACTGAACGTTTTCGCCGAGCAGGTATTTGCGGATCATCGTTAAAAAGCGTTGGCGGTTGAGCGACTCCGGCGCGAGAATATCCTGCGGCCGCTGTGCGCGCATCGCCAGCGGGATGTTCGGATCGTAGCTCATATAGCCCAGATAATCGAGCTTGATTTGCAACAAATCCTGCGCGGCAATTTGCAGCGCCAGCCCGTCGCGCGTCTCCTCATAATCAAACACGCGATTGAGAATCAACTTCGGCGCAAAGCCGTTCACGGCTTTGAAAAAACGCACGCCGTCGCGCCGATCCTCGGCCATAATCTCGTCGCCGATTTCCGTCAACAAGCGCCGGTCGTTGGCATGGCTCGGATCTTTGCAGCGGTCGAGCAGCTCCAGTACGATCTCCGAGTCGGCAAACTCGCGGTGCAAGCGCCGGAAAATCGCGACCTTGAGAAAATTGTAACATTCCTGAATCGACGTCGGCTCCGGATTCGCCACCACGATGGTGACTTCGCCGGAATTGAACAGATCGATTTCATTCAGCGACGTGCCAGCGCCGATATCCACCACCACAAAATCCGCCGCGAGCTTGCGCAGGTGGCGAATCATCTTCAGCTTTTCCCAGTGTTCGAGATTCGCAAAGCCGACGATGCCGGGCGCGCCGCACACGAGCCGCAGGCCTTCGATGGAGGTCGGGATCGCAATTTCCTCCAGCGTTTTGACGCGCCGCTGCATAAAATCGTGTAGCGTTTTGGCGGGCATGTACAAGCCGAGCACGGTGTGCAGATTGGCGCCGCCGAGATCCGCATCGACCAATGTCACGCGATATCCCGACTCGGCGAGCACCATCGACACGCTCGCGCTGATCATGCTTTTGCCGATGCCGCCTTTGCCGCCGGCAACGGTGATCACCGTTAAATGGCCGCGCCCAACCTTGGCGTTGTCAGCCGCGGAATCTTGCGGGTTATCCTCAAGCTCCGGCATGTGCGGTTCAGATGAATCTGGCGTCATTGTCATCTATCAGGCAAAATCCTTTTGGCGATAGCTTCTGATATTAAAAAATAGTTATCCAATATTTAATTTACCCGCAGTCATTTTGTTTTGCGAAAGCGGGCCTCAGAAAACCGCTTGATTTTTTCGCGAAAACTTGTATATTCAAATCTGAGCTAAGTGGTTGTTTTTGAAAATCGGAATGATTCATACCAAAAAGTTTTTGAAAACATTCGAGTGTGGAGCATGTTTGAGTCATTGATTATTACGCTGCGTGAAGGCATCGAAGCCGCGTTGATCGTCGGCATCGTGATGGCCTATTTGCAAAAAATCAATCGCGCCGATCTGGGCAAATATGTCGTGGCCGGCGTTATCGTCGCGGTCGGATTGTCCGCGCTGCTGGCGGTTTTGTTTCAACGGATCACGATTAATCAGGAAGCTTACGAAGGGGCGATCATGCTCGTCGCCGCCGTTTTCGTCGGCAGCTTTATGATCTGGATGCATCATCACGCGCAGCAATTGAAAAAAGGCATTCAGACGAAAGTCGACGCGCTGCTCGCCAACCGTTCGAGTCGGATGGCGGCGCTTGGATTGTTTGCCTTCGCCGTCGTCATGGTGTTGCGCGAAGGCGTGGAAACCGTGCTCTTTCTCGGCGCCATTTCACTCACCACGACCGCACTGTGGAGTTTCATCGGCGGCATTCTCGGTCTCGTCATCGCCGCGGTGTTTGCCGTATTTTTTATCAAAGGCAGCGTGCGCGTCGATCTGCCGCGCTTCTTTCGCATCACCAATATCGTTTTATTCATTTTTATTATTCAACTGTTGATCAACGCCTATCACGAATTTTCCGAAGCGGGCGTGCTGCCGACTTCGCCGCAAGCGATGGCCACGGTCGGGCCGCTCGTGCGCAACAACGCGCTTTTTGTTATCGCGCTGCTCGGACTGCCGTTGATTATTTTTCTGACGCCGAGCAGGTTGCAAATGGCAAATGGCAAAGAGAGCATTCTCGCAAATTCCAATCCCGCGGAGCGTCGCAAACTGATGGCGCGGGCGCAGCGGCAGCAGCGCTGGCAACGGGTCGCCGGCATTTTCGGCATTGTCATCATCAGTTTTCTGTGTCTTGATTTTGTTTATGCCCGTGGGCCGGCGGCACTCTCTCCCGCCGAGCCGGTGACGGCACAAAACACTGCCGTGGCGCTTCCCGTTTCCCGCTTTGCCGATGGCCTGCTGCAGCGATTTAGTTTTAGTGAAGACAGCAAAACATTGCGTTTTTTCGTGGTCAAGCTCGCTGCGGATAAATTCGGCGTCGCTTTTGACGCCTGCGAGAATTGCGGCGATCAGGGATATTATCAGGAGGGCGGCGCGATTTTTTGCCTGAATTGCGTGGCGGAGATCAATCCGGCAACCATCGGCCTCGGCGGCGGCTGCAATCCCATTCCTCTCGCTCATATCACCCGGAACGACACCCTGCGCCTCCATGTTGACAATTTGCGCGCCGGCATGAAGTATTTCAAACAATCTGTAAGATAATTTGTAACTATTCAGGCCTGTTTAGAAGGCAAAACAATTTTGGGCAAAACTATTAAAGCTTTTGGTCAATTAAAAGTGCAAGCGTTGCAAAAAAGCAAAAACTTTCACGCAAAGACGCAGAGCCGCAAAGAAAAGCTTTGCGGCTTCGCGTGCGCTTTTGATCTTCTTTTTGGTTGTCCCGCTCACGGGATCCACGTTGGGACAATTGTTTTGCCCTTAATGGTTTTGCCTTAATTTTTTGACTTTTGACAGTAGCTGAATAGATACGATAATTTAAAAGCTTTTAAATAATCTTGCAAAATTATCTTTGCGAATCTTTGCGTCTCTACGTTTTTGTTTTTCCTGTTTGGTTGTGGCTTATATCCCCATTGAGGGAGCTTAATGAACGGCGTATTACATGTTGTTCCGCATTCTGCGTGAATCTTTCATCCGCGGCAAGCGCCGCAAAATTATTGCGGTGACGGCCATCGCGCTGGGCGCCGGCATCGCCACCGGCCTGTTCAGCGTTGCCGTCAACAGCGGTGATAAAATCAGTCGCGAGCTGAAGCGTTACGGCGCCAATCTCATCGTGCTGCCGCAGGAAGACACGCTGCCGCTCGAAGTCGCCGGCGTTGATTACTCGGCGTTGCTCTCGAACGGCTATCTCGATGAATCGCATTTGCCGCGCATTAAAGAAACGTTCTGGCGGCATAACATCGTCGGTTTCGTTCCGGAATTGTCGGCGCGCGTCGCGTTGATCATTTCGCCATCGAATCGCCAGCGGGTGACATTGATCGGAACATGGTTTGATCGCGCCCTGCCGTTAAAAGAGCAGCCGGGTTTTCGCACGGGCCTGCGGCACGTCGTGAGTTACTGGCAGGTCAACGGCGCATGGATCAATGACGAAGCCCAACGTGAAGTCATGATTGGCAGCGAATTGGCGCGACGTTTTAATTTGAATGTTGGCGACTCACTCGCGCTGGCGGTCAATCAACATCACGAAAAATTTTTGATTCGCGGTATCGTCACCACCGGCGGTGCCGAGGAGCAGCAGCTTTTTGCGCCGCTGCCGGTCGTGCAACAGCTTCTCGATCAACCGGGAAAAATTAAAAAAATCTTGGTGAGTGCATTGACCAATCCTGAGGATGATTTTGCCCGCCAACCGGTCGAGCAAATGACGCGCGAAGAATATGACCGCTGGTACTGCACGCCGTATGTCAGCGCGATCGCGCTGCAACTGCGTGAAGCGATTCCCGGCGCGGAAACGCGCGTTGTGCGGCAGGTTGCCGAAGGCGAAGGCGCGCTGCTGCGCAAAACCTCGCTGCTGATGTTTCTTATCGCGCTGGCGATTTTCTGCACGTCGATTCTCGGCGTCACCAGCACCATGACCACCACCGTGCTCGAGCGCCGCAAAGAAGTCGGCCTCTTCCGCGCGCTCGGCGCCGAAGTGCACCAGATTGCCGGCGTCTTTCTTGGCGAAGCGCTGGTGATGGGTTTGCTCGGCGGCCTCGCCGGCTGCGGTCTGGGCCATCTGATTGCCCGGCAAATTTCGCAGCAGATTTTCGGCGCGCCGCTGCAATACAATCCACTCTCGCTGCCGGTGGCCGTGGTGATTGCGATTTTGATTGCGACGCTCGGCAGTTTGCTTCCATTGCGCAAAGCCTTGACGTTCGATCCTATCGTCACGCTGCACGGCGCATAAAAAAAACCGGAGTGCGAAGCTTTAGCTTCGCAGCAATGCTTGCCGGCCCGTGCAAGGCCGCCTGTTTGCATCCTGTTGCCGAACGCCGATTTCGTCAACCGCCAGTAGCGCCATTCTGTTTTAATCTTTTTGTCTGTTTATCTGTTTATCATTTTTTCGTATTTATTGCTGTCCTGTGTTCAGTCGAATTTTATTCAAATCCATTCGCGGTCGCGACAGCCGGCAATGGGTCGCGTTTTTTGCCGTGGTGATCGCCGCCTCGGTTGCTGCGGCGCTGCTGACCATCCGCGCCGATACCGGTGCGAAAATCAATGTCGAGCTGCGCGCGTACGGCGCTAATCTCGTGCTGACGCCGGCAACGGAACGCGAACAACAAACGTTTTCTGTGGCCGAGATGATGCAATTGCCGTGGCCGGCCTCGCGGGACACGCTGCGCGGCCTCGTTCCGGTTCTTTATGGTGTGATGAGTCCGGTCGAAAATTCAAATGCCGCGTCTCAACGCGCTGTTGTCGCGCTGGGCACGGAGGTCGCTGCCATGCGTCAGGTGAATTCATTTTGGAACATAGCGCCGCCGGTTACTGAATTGCATGAAAATGAAATTCTCCTCGGACAGGCCGCGGCGCGAAAATTGAAACTCGCTATCGGGCAATCGTTGCCATGGCGCGCTGCCGTAACGGGCGACACCGCCAGTTTTCGCATCGCGGGTATCGTCAGCACCGGCGAAAACGAGGATGATCAGATTATTTTAAATCTGGCCACATTACAAAAAATGCTGCGCCTGCCCGATCGCGCCACGCTCGCGCTGGCCAGTGTTCAGGGCGGCCCGGCAGTTGTTGAAAAATTAGTGGCGGATATTTCGCGACGCACCGAGGAAATTCAGGCGCGGCCGATACGCAAAATCGCCGGCTCGGAAGCGCATATCCTGCGAATTTTAACTTTGCTGATGTCCATCGTAACGGCGTTCACCGTTGTCGTCGCCACGCTCTGCCTCGGCGCGACGATGACGGCTTTGATCGTCGAGCGCCAAAAGGAAGTCGGCATCATGAAAGCCATTGGCGCGGAAAATCGCCATGTCGCGCGCCTCGTCGTCGCGGAGTTGACGCTGCTCGGCCTGGGCGGCGGCCTCGTCGGTTATTGGGTGGGATTCTTTTTCGCCGGCATCATCAGCAAAAATGTTTTTACTACTTATGCCGCTTTGCGTCTGGAAATTTTACCGATGGTTTTGATTTTGGCGCTGGGCATTTCTCTCGCTGCCGCGATTTTTCCGCTGCGCCGCGCATTGCAGATCGAGCCCGTCATCGTGCTGCGGGGAGAGTAATCCCTCGATTTTCCTTATTTAAAATTCAAAGGAAAGGCGGGGCCGTGCGCTCGGCAAATACACGATATTATTTGAGAATAAAACGCCGATTTATGTCTAACGCAATTCTGCAAAACGTTTCAAAAAAATATAACAACGTTCTGGCGCTCAATGACATTTCAATAAAGATTGAGCCCAATGAGTGGATCGCCGTAATGGGCCCGTCCGGTTCCGGCAAATCGACGCTGCTCAATATCATCGGCGGGCTGGATTCGCCGACGCAGGGTAAGGCGATTGTCGCCGGTGAAGATATCTCAAAACTTTCTTCCAAACAGCTCGCAACGTTTCGCCGTGAAAAGATCGGCTTTGTTTTTCAACAGTTCTATTTGGTGCCTTATTTGACTGCGCTGGAGAACGTCATGCTCGCCCAGTATTTTCATAGCATGACGGACGAGCAGGAGGCGGTGGCGGCGCTGCAACGGGTTGGATTAAGTGATCGCCTGCAGCATCTGCCGTCAGAACTTTCCGGCGGCGAGCAACAGCGCGTGTGCATGGCCCGCGCGCTGATCAACCAGCCGCAGTTCATTCTCGCCGATGAACCGACCGGCAATCTGGACGCGGAGAACGAGCGCATCGTGCTGGAATTGCTGGCGGAGCTGCACCGCGACGGGCACACGATCATCATCGTCACTCATGCGCCGCACATCGGTGAGCAGACGCAAAAAATCATTCGCCTCGCCCACGGCCGCCTCGTCGATGTGCAACTGTCGGCGGCCTGCCAGTTTTGTAAAATATGAAAGCTTGTGTCAATAATATAATTTTGCTTTTTTGCACGAAGCCGCGGGATGGTTGGTGCGATGCGAGGAAAACAGCTTCAGCGAAAGAACTCAGGGTTTGATCAACCCCAAAAGCTTGGCAATAAACTCGAGGGAGTTTTGATTGAGAAAAATAGTGGTGAATAAGAGCACGAGAAACATAATGGTAAATTTACGATCGAGCTTGACCACCGTGGCTTCGATCTCGTGTCGAACAGTTTGGATTTCCTGTCTGGCCGTATTTATTTCGCCTTCCACCCGCACAATATCCGTCCTTAATGCGCCCTCTAACTTGATAACGTCAGCTTTTGTGGCAAGCTCCTTAGCCAGCTCATCTTTTAGCTCAAACTTTTTTTGTGTAATCGCAAAATCAGCCTTTTGTTGAATATTTTCGAGGGCGTCTTGAGCGCGCTTCTCCACCTCGTGCAAAGAAGCGCCCAGCACCTCGACGATCTCCCTGGCTTCTTCTTTGCCAAATCTTTTTTCGAGACGCGAATAAGTCTCTGGATGCAGCATCAACGCCATAATTTTTCCAGCCGGCTTTTCAGCTTTTAAAAAAACGTTATTAAGCACTTTTATTAATCGAAACTGAATTTCTGCGGTTATTTAATCAAATACAAAATCAAGAGAAAGTCAAGATCCTTTTCGATGGCCGTGAACCTCGTTGCTTTTCTCATCTTTTTGCTTTACTTTTCAGATGAAAGAACAATGCAAAATTTAAGAAGGATTTGTATGTCCGACTCACTTCATGTCATGCTCCTCGGCGTCGGCGCGTTTGCGCATTCGGTCATGCGCATTCTCAAGGAAAACGGCGCGCGCGTGAGCTGCTATTTGACCCGCAGCTACGGCCATTACGGCCCCTCGCTCGAAGGCGAAGTTTATCCGGCCTCGTATTTCCCCAGCCCGGTGCGTTTCGTGCGCGATAAAAAAGTCGATCTGCTCATCCCGATGTCCATCGATTGGATTCTGCAGCCGTGGGCCGAAGAGCTGCTCTCGCTCGATGTTCCCGTCTTCTCTCCGATTGGCGACGCGATGAAACTGGAGCGCGAGCGCGATTTTGGCCGGCAGCTCTGCGAGCGCTTTGGTGCGCCATTTCCACGTTCGCACGTGGCGCGCAACCGGCTCGAAGCCGAAGCAATTTTGCAAAGCGATCCGCGTCCGTATGTGATCAAAAATCCGTTGTGCTCGCCCACCAGTCCGGTTCACACCATCGTCTGCGAAAGTGCCGAAGACACGCAGCATTGGCTCGAACGCCTCGATTATGCCGAAGGCGTGTTTTTGCAGGAATACATGGGCCGCGCCGAAGCCGGGCATATCGCCGTGGTCAGCGGCGGCGAGATTTATTCGCTCGTCACCAATCAGGAATATAAACGCGCCTTCAATGGGAACATGGGCATCGTCGCGGGCGCGCCGCTTGGTGGATTGGCAGAGAAAGATCCGGAAGACAAATACGGTTTGGCGCGCGCGCTTCTGCACCCGCTGCTGCCGTGGTTCCGCGAAACCAATTTTCACGGCCCCGTGCAAGTGACCGCCGCCAAACACGACGACAAATGGCACGTGCTCGAATACAACGTCCGCATGGGCGTGACTTCGACGCAGATGATTTTGCGTCTGCTGGAGAATCCGCTCGAGGTGATTCACAACACGGCGCGCAACTTAAAAGTTGCGCCACGATTTCGCGATGACCTGCAATTCGGCGCGTCGTTGACGCTGGCCGGATTTGGTTATCCTTACGTCAGCATTCAAGGCCCGAAGCTGCCGGTAAAATTAATTGAGCCGCCGACATGTGACATCTGGTGGAACGAAGTCGCCGAAGATGCAAGCGGCGGGTTGGTGATGACGGGGCATCGCATCGCGGATATTGTTGCAGTTTCCGATCATCTAGATAAATCCATCGCGCTGGCGTATGAAAACATCCGCAAACTGAAATGCCTGAGCAGTTATTATCGCACGGACATCGGTATGAGCCTGTGGCCGCCGGGGAAGGACTGAAAGGGAAAGTGTGAAACAAAAAAGAAATGCGGGATTTGACTTTAACACCTGATTGGACGGCTACTCTTGTATCACAACACAAGTTCGGACAGAATGCAACACGAGACCATTTCCCAAAAGCAATTGGCTCAACAGCTTCTCGACCTGGGCGTGACACCCGGCAGCGTCTTGCTCGTGCACTGTTCATTTTCACGGATGAAGCCAATTGAAAATGGACCGTTAGGCTTGATTACGGCTTTACGGGCCGCGCTCGGGCCCGATGGCACACTGGTTATGCCGAGCATGACCGATGACGACGATCACCCCTTCGACCATCAGAAGACACCTTGTCTCGGCATGGGAGTCGTTGCCAATACCTACTGGCAGTTGCCGGAGGTTTTGAGAAGCGACAGCCCACACGCATTCGCCGCGCAGGGCCCGAAAGCAGCTTGGATTACAGCGCCGCATCCTCTTGACGTGCCACACGGTCTGGATAGCCCGGTGGGCCGAGTCTATGAGCTTGATGGACAAGTGCTCTTGCTCGGCATTGGTCACGACGCCAACACGACCATCCATTTGGCTGAGTCTCTGGCGGGAGTCCGCTATCGGCGCAAGAAATATTTGGTTCTTCTCAAAAATGGGCGGCTCACGCGATTTGATTATGCCGAGATTGACCATTGTTGTCAGAAGTTCAATCTCGTCGATGGATGGCTTGAGGCAAATAAACTCCAAACTCGAGGACGGGTCGGCCATGCTGAGGCACGGTTGATTCGCTCGCGTGACCTCGTCAAAGTTGTAACCGAACAATTGCAGAACAACGAAACGTTTTTTTTGCATCCACTCGGTGTTGACGATGAATGTGATGAAGCGAGGACCAGTCTGCTATCGGTATAACACGAGACGATGTCTAAAGTCATTTTGATTTAGAGGCTTTCGTTTGTGTTAACGAATTTACAGTAAAATTATAATTGTAAAATTTCTGCATAATTTGCAAATGATTTCCCTGCGTCACCCAGTCAGTCCACTTCGTCCCGCTTGGGTTGAAATTAACCTCACTCAACTTCACCGCAATTTAGCGATAATCCGCGCCGATATGCCGCCGGCGCTGAAATGGTGTTCGGTGGTGAAAGATCAGGCCTACGGCCACGGCGCGGTGGAGATGGCTCGTGAAACCGTTCACGCCGGGGCCTCCTTGCTGGCGGTTGCGACGCTCGACGAAGCGCTGGAGCTTCGACAAGCTCAGCCCGGCGCGCCCATTTTAATTTTTGGCGAGCGCCCGCAAAATGAATTGGCATGGTGTATTGAAAATGATTTTTTGATCTTTGTTAATGATATTACGCATGCGAAACAAATCAATGAGATGGCTCGTCAGCAGGGAAAGCGCGTCAATGTTCATCTCGAAATCGACACCGGACTCAGCCGTTACGGCGTGCGCTGGACTAAGGCGCTGCCGGTTATCGAAACCGTTTTGCAACTTGAAAATTTGCAGCTTGCCGGCCTCATGACGCATTTCGCGATGTCGGATGAGTTTGACAAAACCTTCGCAAATGAACAACTGCGTCGATTTGAAGAAGTGTTTCAGGAGCGAAAGATTTTTGGCACAAAATCAATTTTGCGCCACACTTGCAACAGCGGGGGGTATCTCGATCTTCCCAAAGCGCATTTCGACATGGTGCGCATTGGAATCTTACCGCTCGGGGTTTATCCGTCCAAAGTTTGCCGCCGCATTTCAGGCTTGCTGCCCGTCATGTCCGTAAAAACGCGCCTTGCCGCTATTAAAGAAATCGAGCCGGGCGATACTGTCGGCTACGGCATGCGCTATCGCGCCGAGTCGCCGCGCACGATTGCCGTCTTGCCTATCGGTTACGGCGACGGTTTTCCTCGTTTACGCAATACGGGTTACGTTTTAATACGAGGCCAGCGCGCGCCCATCATCGGCGGCAATGCGATGGATGCGATGATGATCGATATCACCGAAATTCCCGAAACGCGACTGTGGGATGAAATCGTGATCATGGGCAAGCAGGGCAACGAGGAGATTTCAGTGCACGATCTCGCCGTGTGGGGCGGAACGGTTTCTTACGATATCATGACGCGGTGGAGCGTGAGGATGCCGCGCGTGTATATGGAGTGACAAACTTTAGTTTGTCAGACGCGCCTGTTTTCTCACTTTACAAATTCCGCGGTTGCCGAAGCATTGCTAAATAGTTACCGTCAAATTCAACCAATTCGATCGCACAGCACAGGACTGCGCCAATGACAAACAGGATCAGGATATTCCAGTTCACGCTTATTTTTGTCATAAAAATTCTTTTTATTGGTTGCACAAAAAATAATGATCAAAAATCCGGCATTCAATATTTCAAACTCGACGGTTTGAATCGTCTTTTCCAGCCGTCGTCATCGGGTTCTGGAGCAGCATATATTCACACGGCGCTTGCAAAAAATGGGCAACTCGCGCCGGCGAATGATTGCGGCCTTGGGTCGCTTGAAGATTTATCGGGAGCGGCGCGGCTCTATCTGCGCGGCGGCGAAATCAGCGGCGATACTTCGGGCTGGCGACCGGCGCAACGATTATTGCAAACGGTTTTGTTGTTGCAAAAACCGGACGGGCTGTTTTTTAACTGGGTTGATGCGAATGGTCAGCCGGCGTCATGCAACAACGACGAGGTTAATCGCTTCGGCTATCCGGAAGTGCGCGCGCTGTGGGCGCTGGCTGCCGGCGTCAAAAATTTTGAACAACGCGATCGCGCCTTCGCACAAAAACTGCATGCCGCATTCTGGCGCAGTTTTGCGCACGTTGATTCATGTCTGCGCCATTACGGACAGTATTATGAAAAAGACGGAAGGCGGTTTCCGCAATGGCTGCCCTTTCGCAGCGGCGCCGATGCAGCGAGTGTGCTGATTCTCGCCGGCGACGCGATCTCGCGCAGCACGCTGAATGCGGCGCAACAAACGCAGCGGCTGGAGCCGGCGATGCAGCAATTTGCCGAAGGCATTCAAAAGATGCAGGCCGGTAGCGCGGAGGAGTTTCCGTATGGCGCGCATCTCGCGTTTGAAACTTACTGGCATGGCTGGGGCAATTTTGCGATGCAGGCGCTGGCGATTGCCGGTGAAAAATTCAAGCGGCAGGATTTTATTGAGTCGGCTATGATGGAAGCTGATCACTTTGTGCCCGATTTGCAGGAAAACCAGTTCGCGCATCGCTTTAATTTGTTGGATACGCAAAAGAATCCGAATCGCATTGATTATTTCCCGCAAACCGCGGCGGATATTCGGCCGCTGATCGCCGGCTTGCTTGAATTATCGCGTGTCACCGGCAACCGGCGCTACGCGCGGCGCGCCGGCGAAATTGCGCGCTGGTTTCGCGGCGAGAACAAGGCGCACGAAGCGGTTTATGTTGAAAAACTCGGGCTGGCGCGAGATTTTATTCAGGGCCATAATGCTGTCGCGCCGGCATTTTCCGCCGCGGCCACCGTCGAGGCCTTGCTGGCGATTCTCGAAGTGGAAAATAATTCCGATGCGCGCAGCGAGTTTTATGTCAAAATAGAAAATGTGCTGGAAGAGAAGCCGTAACGCAGACTGCCAGTCTGCAGCCGCTTCAGACTGATAACTGATAATTCGAGCCCCAAAGCTTCATGGTTGTGCCTGCGGCTCCGGCCTGAGGCATGGTTATTCCGTAGCAATACAATAAACATGAGCGAACGCTGGAAAATCAAATTGCTCTGTCTTTTCTTATTCGTTTCTTGTCTGGCTGGCGCCGCCGAAAGTACCAGCAAAAGAGAATGTCATTCTGCAAGAATCCTTTTTCTTGCCCAATATTGTATTGCACTGGAAAAAGATTCCTACGGAATGACATCGCATCTGCATTCTATTGACGCCGCGCGAAGCAATGATTCATTTCCTCCAAAAAAATTATTAAATTTGCCGCCAATATCGCTCGCGCTGCAAACCAACACGCTGCGGCTCCCGCCTACGGGAGGAATGTGGTTGCACGCCGGTTTTGAGTGGCGGCAAAATTGGCAGGCACCCATCACCCGCGCACGCGGCGATCTTTATCGGTATGGAACGCTCCGCTTTGGTTTTTGCCTTGCCGAAAATGTTTCAATTCAAATTCGCGGAGCGATCAAACAAGTTTTAAAATCAAATTCCAAAACCATCGCCCGTGACGCAGGTGATTTCAGCGTCACAACGATCGCGCGGGTTCTGGCGGAGAAGCCGCATCGCCCGGCGCTCGGCTTTCGCGTTGAAACCAAATTGCCCAATACCAATCAGAATCGTGGCATCGGCAATAACACCACGGATATCACAATGTCCGTTCTGGCAACAAAACAAATAAGTACGTTTTTGGTTTTTTCCGATCTCGGTCTCGTGATCATGTCCGCGCCGAGACAGATCAACGATCAAAACGACGCGCTGGTTTATGGACTCGGTGTGTCGTGGAATTTAAATAAGAGATTGCAACTGGCTGGTGAGATCAACGGCTTCACTTCGCCGCGTAATCAAATTCCGCTCGGCACGGAAGATCGCAGCGCAACGCGGTTGGGATTTGTATGGAAATTTCCCCAATTGGCTCTGGAAATATTGACCGCGAAAGGGTTGTTAAAACGTGAGGGTAATTGGGGTATTACCGCAGGATTAAGCGCCCAATTATGCTGGCATAGAAATAAATAAAGACTATCGGCGTTTGTAACGAATATGCGCGAGGGAATCGGCATCGAGGGGATAGATTGTCATTTTAGCATCGTCTTTATTTTTCTTAAAAATTTGACAAAGCCGCCGCTTGTCGGATACTCGACTTTCCAATTAATCACAGGCGCCCACTTTTCTATTCGGCATTCACCAACTCTAAAAACTTCTTCCGGGAACTCGTTAACTTAGTTCTGCCGCTCGTGAGAGCGGAATAAACTTTCAATATGCGTTTCCGCGTCTGCGGTACGGCGTCAAGCTCCGCCGTTGCTTCCCACGAGATCAGGCAATCGAGCAGAGGTTGTATGCTGCCGTTACCGGCAATCGTGCGAAGACTTTTCATTAAATCGGTTACAAATGCTTCCGAATATTTTGCATTCCGGCAGATGAAATCAACTCTGCGCGCAAATTGCTCTAACCCTGACAAAGAAAACGTCTCTTGCTCTTCACCGATTACACCGGTTTTGCGATTTGTTAAACGGGCGCGAGATTTGTTTTTTCGCGAGGGCGATGATATGCCGGTTCTCATTTTATATTTCCTTTTGCAAGTTTTCTCACAAGAAATGTAACCGTCTGCCGCTCAAAATGCAAGTAATTTTCTGCGTGCGCATAAAATAAAAAGCCTGTTCTAAATTTCAGAACAGGCCCATCCTCCCTCCTCGACCAGCAAAGAGATCCAGCCAGTATCGAACAGAAAAATCAAGTCTGCATAATTTCCGTTTCTTTGTGCTTCAAAAGCTCGTCGATCATGCCGGTGTGTTTGTCGGTGAGTTTTTGCAATTCCTTCTCGTGCGCTTTCTCTTCGTCTTCGGGAAGCTGGCCGTCTTTCTTGGCTTTCTTCAAATGTTCGAGCGCGTCGCGGCGGACGTTGCGCACCGCCACGCGGCTGTCTTCCGCGAGCTTCTTGCAGATTTTCACAAACTCCTGCCGCCGCTCTTCGGTGAGCTGCGGAATCGGAATGCGAATCGTCGTCCCGTCGTTCTGCGGATTGAAGCCGAGATCGGCTTTTAAAATCGCTTTTTCGATTTCGCTGATGAGATTTTTTTCCCACGGCTGCACGGTGATGAGCCGCGGTTCCGGCGTGTTCACGGTTGCCACCTGCTTCAGCGGCGTCGGCGAACCGTAATAATTTACCCGCACGCTGTCGAGCAGGGTCGGCGAGGCTTTGCCGGTGCGAATTTTCGACAATTCGTCGCGGCTGCTGTCAACCGCCTTTTTCATGCGGCTTTCGGCGTCTTTGATAATGGGGTGGGCCATGTCAGTCACCAATCACTTTCGTTCCAATCTTTTCGCCCAGAATCACCCGCTTGATGTTTCCAGGCTCGGTCAGATTAAACACAATAATTGGGAGATTATTGTCCATGCTCAGCGTCACCGCGGTCGTGTCCATGACTTTCAGGCCGCGCTTGACAACTTCGAGGTAGGTTACAGTGTCAAATTTTTTTGCCTCGGGGTGGGTTTTGGGGTCGGCGTCATAAACGCCGTCGACCATCGTGCCTTTGAGAATGGCGTCGGCTTCGATTTCGATGGCGCGCAGCGAGGCGGCGGTGTCGGTGGTGAAATAGGGATTGCCGGTGCCGGCGGCGAAAATCACCACGCGGCCTTTTTCAAGATGGCGAATCGCACGGCGGCGAATGAACGGCTCGGCAATCTCCTCCATGCGAATCGCGGTCTGTAGTCGCGTAAAAACGTCACGGCGCTCCAGATAATCCTGCAGCGCCATGCCATTAATCACGGTGGCCAGCATGCCCATATAATCGGCCTGCACGCGATCCATTCCGGCCGCGCTTGCCGACAGGCCGCGAAAAATATTGCCGCCGCCGATCACAATGCCGACCTGCACGCCGAGATCGGTGATCGCCTTGATCTCCTGCGCGATTTGATCGACCATTTTCGCGTCGATGCCGTGGCCCTGCTGGCCCATGAGCGCTTCACCGCTCAATTTGAGCAAAACCCGTTTGAACACCGGCCGCTGTAGGGTCGGCCCCTCAGTGGCCGGCCGCTCGCCGGTTCTGGTTTTGGGAGTCACTGGCATCGAGCTCGACAGTTGATAAGCCATTTGCGTCCTTTAAGCGCCGAGTTGAAAACGGACAAAACGCCGAACGCCGATGTTTTCGCCCAGCTTGGCAATCACATCGGTGATGACCTGCTTCACCGGGCGGTTTTGATCTTTGATGAAGCTCTGTTCGAGCAGAACAAAATCCTGATAGAATTTCTCCAGCTTGCCCTGCGCGATGCGCTCCACGACGTTTTCCGGCTTCTTCTCGTTACGGGCCTGCGTGCGGTAAATCTCCAGCTCTTTCTCGATCTGGTCGGTCGCGATTTCTTCGCGGGTGACGGTGCGCGGATTGGTCGCGGCGATTTGCATTGCCAGATCCTTCACCAGCGCGCGAAATTCCGGCGTCTTCGCGACGAAGTCGGTTTCGCAATTCACTTCGATCAACACGCCCAGACGGCTGCCGGGATGAATGTACGCTTCAATCAAGCCTTCATTGGTGGTGCGGCCGACTTTTTTCTCGGCGCTGGAAATGCCTTTTTTGCGCAGCCACTCCACCGCTTTGTCCATATCGCCGCCGGTTTCAACAAGGGCTTTTTTGCAATCCATCATGGCGGCGCCGCTGCGCTCCCGCAGCGTTTTTACGATATCAGCAGAAACTTGGGTAGACATTTGAACTAAACCTCGCTAATCTTTCTTGTCCTCTTCTTTGGCGAAACTTTTTCCGGCGTAGCGCGCTTCCGCGGTTTCTTCTTCGTCGGCTTCTTTGCCGCCGGCGCCGGGACGGAGGCCGCTCAGACCTTCCATCACTGCGTCGGACATCGCGCGCGTAATCACCGACACGCTGCGAAACGCGTCGTCGTTGCCGGGAACCGCGTAGTGTACGACGTCGGGATCGGAATTGGTGTCGACGATGGCAAAAATCTTTATGCCCAGCTTCGAGGCCTCCGCCACCGCGATGGACTCCTTCACCGTGTCGATGATGAACATCGCGCCGGGCAGCCGCGTCATATCGCGAATGCCGCCGAGGGTTTTTTCCAGTTTGTCGCGCTCGCGCTCCAGCGACAGAATTTCTTTTTTGGTGATTTTGTCGTAGGTGCCGTCCGAGCTCATCTTCTCGATATTCTTGAGCCGTTTGATGCTTTTTTTGATGGTGCTAAAATTCGTCAACATGCCGCCGAGCCAGCGCTCGTTCACATAATACATGTGACAGCGTTCGGCTTCGGCTTTAACGATATCCTTCGCCTGTTTTTTGGTGCCGACAAAAAGAATTTTATCGCCGGAGCGGACGGTGTCAACCAGCGCGTTGTAGGCCGTCTGCAGGCATTCGAGCGATTTTTTGAGATCGATGATATGAATGCCGTTGCGCTCCATGAAAATGTATCGGCGCATCTTCGGATTCCAACGGCGCGTCAGATGGCCGAAATGCGTTCCGGCCTCCAGCAAATTTTGCAATGTTACAGTAATCACGAAAACCACATCTCCTGTTTTGGGGTTCGCGTAGCTCAACATTTATGTTGAGCCACTCCGCCATCCGGCTGCAGGCAGTTCATCCGCCCAAGCGGCGTGTGTTCCACAATTATGGAAACCCCAACGCCGCAGCCCGATGTGTGAAATATCTGGTAGCTGGTAGCTGGTATCTGGTATCTGGTAGCTGGTAAATTGGTTGCTGGTCTTTTGAGATTTTCTCTTCACCAGCAACCAGTAACAAGCAACCAGCGACGAGCTACCGCTTCGAGAATTGGAATCTCTTGCGCGCGCCTTTTTGGCCGTATTTCTTGCGCTCTTTCATGCGCGGATCACGGGTCAAAAAGCCGGCACCTTTGAGCTTCTTGCGAAACTCGTCATTGATTTTGAGCAACGCACGCGCGATGCCATGGCGCACAGCGCCCGCCTGTCCGGTCAAACCGCCGCCGATCACGTTGGCGTAGATGTCGTATTTGCCCAACGTTTCGGTGAGCTGCAACGGCTGCTCGATGATCATTTTCAACGTTTCGCGCTTGAAATAATCCGGCATCGGCTGCGTGTTGACCACGACCTTGCCTTCGCCGGGCAACATGCGCACACGGGCGGTGGAAGTTTTGCGGCGCCCGACCGCGTCAAATGAAGCGACTCTCATTGAACTCCTCTGATTAATTTAAATTTTCCGGTTTCTGCGCCTGATGCGGGTGCGCCGCGCCGCGATACACTTTGAGCTTCTTGATCTGCTGCTTGCCCAGCCGCGAATGCGGCAGCATGCCCCAGACTGCCCATTCGACCAGACGCTCCGGATGGCGACGCTGGACGTCCGAGAAAACTTCCTGCTTCAAACCGCCGGGATAACCGGTGTAATGCGAATAGGTTTTGATGTCGGCCTTTTTGCCGGTCAAGCGAACCTTCTCCGCGTTGACGACGACGACGAAATCGCCGGTGTCAAGGTGCGGCGTAAATTGTGGCTTGTTTTTGCCGCGCAGCACGGTCGCGATTCTCGTCGCCAATCGACCGAGCACCTGCCCGCCGGCGTCAACCACATACCACTTCCGCTCGATTTCGTTGGCTTTTGGAATGTAGGTACGCAAACTCATTTCTCCTTAAGGAATTTATTATAGCTTCCCAGAAACAACGGAGTGACAAACTTTAGTTTGTCAGCCCTGCCCAGTTTCTCAGTGTTCTATTTCATAAAAATCCGAATTATAAATTTATGAAATATACCGCTAAGAGTCAAGCTTTTTTCCGCCCAAAAACTTATATCCAATGAGTTTATACACCAGTCTAGCCGCGAAGAAGTCCGAGCCGGTTTGTCCACGCAACGGCATCAGCTCGACGATGTCGCAGCCGATCACTTCGCGTCGGGCAAAAAGCTCGCGCAGAAAATCGAGCGCCTCGTACCAGCCAAAACCCCCCGGCTCTGGCGTGCCGACCGCCGGCATTTCTGCCGGATTAAAAAAATCAAGATCAATCGTCAGGTAAACGCGCGTTCCCACGAGACTGAAAACTTCTTCCATCCACCGCGCCGCGCCGACTTGACGCATTTCGTGCGCATAAAAAATCCGCGACGGCGCTTGCAGTCTCTCGCGCTCGCCGATGATGCCGCTGCGAATGCCGAGTCCGATTAAAGGGCAAAACTCGTTCACTCGCGCCATCGCGCAGGCATGACTGTAAGGTGAACCGGCATATTCATCCCGCAAATCGCTGTGCGCATCAAGCTGAATCACCCAGAGATCGGGATATTTCTCCTGCATCGCCTGCACCATGCCGGGCGTCACCGAATGCTCGCCGCCAAGTCCGATCACAAACTTGTCGTCGTTGAGCAGCTTGCGGCACGAGTCGGTGATCATCTTCACGGCTTTCGCCTCGCGCGCTTTTCCAAACGCCGGAGCTTTCGTTGTCGCAATTCCAACCTGACAGGGTTCGGCATTCAGCTCTTCATCAAAAAACTCCACCTGCTGCGAAGCCTTGATAATCGCCGCCGGCCCGCGCTTCGTTCCGGCGCCGTATGAGGTTGTTGCTTCGTATGGCAGCGGTAAAACTGCAACCTTTGCGGTTCTGTAATCTGAAAGTTTCGGATCGAGGCCGAGGAAGTTGTTGGGGGTTTTTATTTTTGTCATGACCTCAATTCATGTCATCATGTAACAGCTTGAACGACGTCTCGCATAACGACCAACAGACCTTTCCACTCGCCTTCTGCAAATTGATTGAAAGCCTACTTGACTCTTGTATGAATTTTAGCCTGATTCGGTTTTTTGAGACGTACAATAATGATTCCATGATGTGATTCATTGCGATGTTGGGCAAAGCCTTTATCGGTGGTAATCAACAGGCGCCCCTCCATCAGCGTTTTTGGCCAGAGCATTTCATCCGGCATGCCTTCATCAGGTGTGCCCCGAATATCCAGCACCTCGTGGCCAAATTCACGGAGTTTTTTCACCGTGATGAGCGGAATGTTTTCATCAACCAAAATTTTCATTAGCCGTTTTAAAACGCTTCAATAGGCGTCACCTGTTCTTCAGCCAGCGCTCCGGCATATTCCAAACATGCCAAAATATCTTCTCGCTTGATTGATGGATAAGCCTCCAGAAGATCGTCAATTGTATCGCCATTGGCCAGCATTAAAACGATTTGATGGACGGGAATGCGCATGCCTTTGATGCAGGCCTGTCCATGACAGATATTGGGATTTATCGAAATGCGTGGATTCAAGGTTGCACCTTTGTGTAAACTCAAGCCGCCAACTTTCTCGTCCTTTTGTGGACAATTTTGGCTAAAATGCGGAGAGCCTCGTTGACGGAATCAGAGTCTGGAAAAACTTCTGCAACGTCGGGCGTCAGCACCACAATGTTGCTGCCCGCAGCAAGGCGTTTGACATATTTGCCGCGAATGCCTTTGCTAAAATCATATTCATCCAGCATATCGGGATCGCGCTGGATTTTATTGGCCCTCTTCATACTCATTCCTTTCATGCGAGGAGGCGATGCGTGCGCTGATAATGCGAATCTTGTCGCCTCGGTCAGTGTGAACAACGATCAAAAGACGCCGCTTACTGGATTCGCCAATAATAACTAAACGTTCTTCGTATTCAGAATGCAACGGGTCGGGAATGGTTGACGAAAGCGTGTCACTAAACACTGTGGACGCTTCTTCAAACGATACCCCATGATTTTTGAGATTCTGCTTCGCTTTGCGCGGATCCCACTCAAAAGTTACACTCATTCCTGCTCCCGTTGTCGCTATGTCGTTACTTGGCTAATTTAAATATAACAAAAAATCCGAATGATGCAACCTTTTCGTAGTAAACGCCATGCGCTCCGCCCTCTGCGCCATGCACCTAAAATTCCGGATTCACCCACAACTGTTGCTTATTATAAACCGCAAACACTTTGCCCGTCAGTTCCCATTTATGAAACGGCGTGTTGCGGGATTTGGAATAGGTTTTCATTTTATCAACCGTCCAGATTTTGGTGGGTGAAAAGAAAGTCAGATTCGCCGGTTGGCCTTCTTTAATTTGCACGACAGGAAGATTGAGAATCCGACGCGGGGCGGTCGTGACTTTCGCAAGCGCCTCCGCGAGCGAGAGCAGATTCGGCTTCACCAAACGCGTAATCATCAAGCCCAGCGCGGTTTCGAGGCCGGTGATGCCAAACGGCGCCGCGGCAAATTCGGTGTCTTTCTCTTCAATCGAATGCGGCGCGTGATCGGTGGCAATCACGTCGATGGTTCCATCTTGCAGGCCCGCGATCATCGCCTCGACGTCGCGTTGCGAGCGCAGCGGCGGATTCATTTTGGTGTTGGTGTCATAATTTGAAATCGCCACGGCTTCATCCGTCAACGTGAAATGGTGCGGCGTCACTTCGCAGGTCACCTGAATGCCGCGTTGCTTCGCCCAGCGGATCAACTCCACCGAACGCGCCGAGGAGAGATGCGCGATGTGAACCCGTGCGCCGGTGTATTCGGCGAGCAAAATATCGCGCGCGACGATGATGTCTTCCGCCACTGTCGGCATGCCGGCCAATCCGAGCCGCGTCGAGAACATGCTCTCGTTCATTGCGCCGCGCTCATCGAGGCTCACCTCTTCCGCGTGCTCGATAATCGGCACGCCGAGCATGTTCGCATATTCCATCGCGCG
>Ga0247727_10006708_pt1 | contig 22458 bp, 16 predicted proteins | sample WisWelCaveWW1625_FD_202498 | JGI IMG/M metagenome (GOLD analysis project Ga0247727, IMG submission 202498) | Biofilm microbial communities from Wishing Well Cave, Virginia, United States - WW16-25 | ecosystem: Environmental > Aquatic > Deep subsurface > Groundwater > Cave microbial mat | place...
CCCTGCACAACTGGACAGCCATTCGAACTTTGTCCTGCAACGGAATATCCCTTCTGGCCTTGATAAGTTGATTCAGGTCCCGGCCATGCAAATACTCCATGGCAATAAAAGGAACGCCAAACTCCTCGCCCATCTCATAAATGGTTACGATGTTGGTGTGCTTGAGCCTGGCGGCGGAGCGGGCTTCCCTGTAAAAGCGTTGCAGAACATTTTGAGTGCTCAGGGCATCGACGGTTAGAGTTTTGATCGCTGCTTCGCGTTCCAGGATCGGATCAAAACCCTTGTAGACCAGTCCCATTCCGCCACGGCCAATCGTCTCCAGAATGTCGTACTTTCCAATTTTTGCAGGCATGAGCACAGTATTATAGCTGTTTTTGCTTCTTTACTTTCATTTTGCTATACTTTTAGCTCTTTTTTCAGGCGCGTAGCTCAGTGGGAGAGCGCTTCCTTGACACGGAAGAGGTCGGCGGTTCAATCCCGCCCGTGCCTATTTTTTTGGTGATTCCCTTTATTAGCGATAAGATTACGGCATGACGATAAGTACCACGTAACCGACTCCCTCCTTTGAATGCAATCACTATGTCTATTTTAGCTATCCGTGTTGAAGGAGTATCGAAGGAAGTCCCTGCAGGAACTTCCATACGGGATCTTTTGCAGGAACAGCCGCCGGAGGTTCGCCATGAATCTATCGCGGCAAAATTGAATGGCAGGCAGGTCGATCTTTCTCACGTGTTGCAGGAATCGGGTGATGTGTCGTTCATCCAGCGCGGCGCCCCGGAAGCTCTCGAGATCCTTCGCCACAGTACATCCCATCTGATGGCGCATGCCGTCAGTGAGCTCTTTCCGGATGCTCAGGTTGCAATCGGGCCGGTAATCGAAGACGGGTTCTATTACGATTTTAAGCGCCAGACTCCGTTTACGCCGGAAGATCTCGAAAAGATCGAAACGCGAATGAGAGAGATCGCAAAAGCAGACTACCCCATCGAGAGAAAGGAAATACCGCATCAGGAAGCTGTGGAATTTTTTCGTGATAAGGGCGAACCGATGAAAGTGGAATTGATTGAGGAGCGGGCGGGTGAAATCGTGAGCTGTTATCAGCAAAACGGCTTTATTGATCTGTGTCTCGGACCTCATGTTCCCGGCACAGGAAAGCTCGGGGTGTTCAAACTGCTTCATACGGCGGGCGCGTACTGGAAGGGCAGCGAAAAGAACGCAATGCTGCAGCGGATCTATGGAACTGCCTGGTTCACAGAAGAAGAATTACAGGGTTACCTGCACCGCCTTGAAGAATCAAAAAAGCGTGACCACCGAAAGATCGGGAAGGAACTGGGATTATTTACAATCAGTGAAGAAATCGGTCCGGGACTGATTGTCTGGCTCCCGAAAGGTTCGCGTGTTCGTCGTGAGCTGGAAGATTTTCTTTACAAAGAACTTTACGACCGTGGCTATGAAGTCATTTATACGCCACACGTAGCGCGACGCAACTACTGGGAAATCAGCGGTCACCTGGATTACTACAAAGAGAACATGTTTGCTCCCATGGAGCTTGAGGATGACAGCTATTATCTTAAACCGATGAATTGTCCGCTTCACATCGCTGTATATCGCTCGGCATTGAGGAGTTACCGTGACCTGCCCATCCGTCTCGCCGAGTTCGGAACCGTGTACCGGTTTGAACGGTCGGGCGTGCTTCACGGACTGATGCGGGTTCGCGGTTTTACCCAGGATGATGCGCACTTATTCTGCAGCCTCGATCAACTGGAAAACGAAATTGACGGACTTCTCGATTTCACATTCATGCTATGGCATACTCTCGGTTTTAAAGACATCAAAGTTTTCCTGTCCACGAAGCCCGAAAAAGGGATTGGCAGTGACCAGATCTGGAATGAAGCGATCAGCCGGTTAAGAAATTCACTGGAAAGAAAGCAAGTGCAGTACGAGCTGGATGAGGGCGGCGGCGCCTTCTACGGTCCAAAGATCGATTTTCAGGTGCGCGATGCAATCGGTCGATGGTGGCAATGCAGCACGACCCAGGTTGATTTTAATTTGCCGGAACGGTTTCAACTGGAATACATTGGCCCGGACGGACAGCCTCACCGGCCGATCATGCTGCATCGCGCCATCACCGGGTCAATGGAACGCTTTTTCGGAGTACTTGTGGAACATTTCGCAGGAGCGTTTCCGTTGTGGCTGGCGCCCGTTCAGGTGGCTTTGCTGCCGATTGCCGAAAGACATCACGCGTATGCGCAGGAAGTTGCATCGCAGCTTTCGCAAACCAGGATCCGCGTCCATACTGATTTGCGAAAAGAGAAAATTGGAGCGAAAATTCGCGATGCCCAATTGCAAAAAACACCATACATGGTTATCCTAGGGGATAAAGAAGTTGAGAATAAAACCGTTTCCGTACGCCACCGTACCAGAGGGGATCTCGGGGCTCACCCGCTTCAGGATTTCCTTGGAGAACTGCAGCAATTGATTGCAACCCGTGCGGTCGATACGAACTAACCAAGGAGGATCAGTATTCAGTCCAACATAAGAGCTAATGAAAGAATTCGAGCCAGAGAAGTAAGAGTTATAGACGAGGATGGTTCTCAGGTAGGTATCCTGCAGGTTCGCGATGCATTGATTCTGGCCAAACAAAAGGAACTCGATCTCGTTGAAATCGCGCCGACGGCACAACCTCCTGTTTGCCGGATTATGAATCTCGGCAAATACCTTTATCAGTTGAGCAAGAAGGCCCAGCAGGCGCGTAAGAAACAGAAAACGGTCCAGGTTAAGGAAGTTAAGTTCAGACCCAAAATCGATGAGCACGATTATCTATTCAAAAAGAAGCACATCGAACGATTTATCGGAGACGGACACAAAGTTAAAGCAGTCATCATGTTCCGGGGTCGAGAGATGGCTCATCCGGAAATAGGAAAACGGATACTGGACAGATTGATTGACGAATTGAAGGAGATCATTGAAGTAGAACGTCATCCAAAACAGGAAGGCAATAACATGATCTCTGTTTTTTCAGCAAAGAAATAGGAGTTTATTTTTTATGAAGCTCAAGACACATCGCGGCGCAGCCAAGCGATACAAAAAAACGGGCACAGGAAAATTGAAAAGGGCGTCTGCCAATAAGAGCCACATCCTGACGAAGAAATCGCCTAAGAGAAAAAGAAGATTGAGAAAGAGCACACTTGTTTCGCCTGTCGAAGCACCAAAGGTAAGACGGATGATTCCGTACGCATGAGGTTGATGGAATATGCCTAGAGTAAAACGTGGAACTAAAAGAAGAGCAAAAAGGAAGAAGCTGTTAAAGCTGGCTTCCGGATATCGTTTAACGAAAGGAAAGCTGTACCGCGCGGCTCGGGAAGCGGTCATGAAGGGGCTGGGTTATGCTTATCGCGATCGTCGCACTAAGAAGCGTGATTTTCGCAGTTTGTGGATCGTGCGCATTAATGCGGCCGCCCACAAAAGTGATCTGTCCTATAGCCGCTTTATGTCCGGATTGAAAAAAGCCGGTATCAGTCTCAACCGCAAAATGCTGGCCGATCTCGCGGTCAGGGATGCGGCAGCTTTTCAGCACCTCGCACAAATAGCCAAAAGCGCATAATGTCTGAGTAGCGACCGCCCTCAGAGTACGGCGGCCTGCCATTCATACCGCAAATGCTTTACATATGAATACCAGGGAACTTCAGGAACAGTTCTATCAGAAGCTCGGTGTCGTTTCGAAGCCGAACGAGCTGGAAGAACTGAAGAATGAATATTTGGGTCGCAAGCGAGGTGTCATTACTTCTCTGTTGAAGGAATTGTCGGAAGTGGAACCGGACCGCAAAAAAGAGATCGGGAAACAAATCAACGATTTGAAAAAACTCGTTGAATCCGAACTGGAACTAAAGGAGAAGCAACTCCAGCAGACTGATCAGATTCAAGTGACGGACTGGACCCTTCCAGGGAATGATTTACACGCCGGTGCGATTCATCCCATTACGCTGGTAAGACAGAGAATTGAAAACATTTTTCGCGCGATGGGGTACGCAATTGTGGAAGGTCCCGAGATCGAGACGGATTTCCACAATTTCACAGCGCTGAACTTTCCGCCGGATCATCCGGCACGCGATACGCAGGATACGCTTTTCGTTGACCGCCGGGATGAATCGGGAAAGAACCAGTTACTGCGGACCCACACTTCTCCGGTACAGATCCGCACAATGCTGAAACATCCGCCTCCGGTGCGAATTCTTTGTCCGGGGCGTGTTTACCGCAAAGACGAAATCGATGCCACTCATTCCCCGATTTTTCATCAGATCGAAGCCCTCGTAGTAGACGAAAACATTACTTTTGCAGACCTGAAAGGCACTCTCCTGTATTTTTTGCAGGAACTCTTTTCTACCGATGTCCAGCTGAGTTTTCGTCCTACCTTTTTCCCTTTCACAGAACCAAGCGCGGACGTTTCTGTTTCCTGCGTTTTCTGCAAAGCCGCAGGCTGCAACGTATGCAAGCAGACCGGCTGGATTGAGATTCTAGGTTCAGGGTTGGTCCATCCCAATGTGCTTGAGAATGTGGGTTACGATTCCGAAAAATACACGGGCTTCGCTTTCGGACTCGGTCTGGACAGGATTGCGATTCTGCTGTACGGGATACCTGATATCCGCCTTTTATTCCAGAATGATGTTCGCTTCCTCTCACAGTTCAGAGTAATCCCATGAAAGTAAGTTATAACTGGCTCAAAGAAGTTGTCGATATTCCTGTTGATGCCGGAACGCTCGCGAAAGAGCTGACAATGGTTGGAATTCAGCTTGAAAGCCGGCAGGCTTTCGAAAACGATATTACCCTTGATTTTGAAGTTACGGTCAATCGACCCGACTGTTTGAATCTTTACGGGATCGCGCGGGAAATTTCCGTGATTTTCAGTTCTCCGCCTCCCGTCCCTCCCGAACTCCATGCAATAGAAGTGATTCCTTTCCGCAGCAATGACGCGCGGTACTCGGGATCCGGAAGGGACGTCCGTATTTTGATCGAAGACGCCGATTTATGCCCCCGCTATTGCGGCCAGTTAATCACCGGAGTAAAGATCGGCGCTTCACCGGACTGGTTACGAAAAAAGCTGGAAGCCTGCGGGCTTCGAAGTATTAATAATGTAGTAGATACCACCAACTTTGTCATGCTGGAGACCGGGCAGCCCATGCACGCATTTGACTTCGACAAACTTGCCGGTGGAACCATTCGGGTTCGCAAAGCGCGCAACGAGAAACTCATGATGATTGACGGCAAAGAACGATGCCTGAACGAACCAATGCTGGCAATTGCCGACGCAGAACGTTCCACAGGTGTAGCCGGAGTCATGGGCGGAATGGATACCGAAGTTACGGAAACAACCACGACTTTGTTACTTGAAAGCGCGTACTTCCAACCCGCATCGGTTCGTAAGACGGCTAAAGCTCTCGAAATTTCCTCCGATGCTTCTTACCGCTTCGAGCGGGGAGTAGATTATCGAATGCAGGCAACGACCTGTCGACGGGCGTCATTGTTCGTCGAGAAATACGCCGGGGGAACGATACATCCGGTTCTGGATGTTTGTCCCGGAAGATTTCTACCTGCTGAAATTCGATTGCGACAATCCAGGATAGCCCGCATTCTCGGAACAGGCATAGATCCCCATCTTGCCGATAACATATTGACTTCACTCGGCTTTATCAAAAAAGCGGAAAACCTCTGGCAGGTGCCTTCGTTTCGAGTGGACATTTTCAAGGAAATCGATTTGATCGAAGAGATTGCGCGCCACTACGGCTACAATAAATTTCCAAACACACTTCCTGCAACCCGGAAAAAGTATCAGGCTGATTACCCCACTTACGAAATGGAAAGGGGTATCGGGCAGTTTTTGCGCGGCGCAGGAATTGACGAAGCATGCACATATTCTTTTGCTGCGGGTTCTGGGACCGGTCGAGTCAACATCATCAATCCGATTTCTGAAACAGCGAGACAACTGCGAACATCCCTGATGCCGAATCTTCGTGAATCGATTGAGCACAATCTCAGACATCGCAACGAAAACGTGAGGCTTTTTGAAACAGGAAGGATTTTTTTACCTGAAGGTGAAAAAACGGCTCTGGGAATCGCCATGCTCGCCGATTATCGTGAGCTCAAGGGGATTGTCGAGCAGCTACTGCAATCTTTACAATATGAAAGGCCGGTCATCTCAGAAGGAACAGTCTTTGTGAGCGGATTGCCGGTCGGCAACCTTACACAGACTGTTGCGGATTCGCATCCTCTTCAGCTTGCTGAAATTTACCTGAACGATTTGATTCGGATCCCGCTAAAACAGCTTCGATACAGTCCGATTATTTCTTATCCGTTTGTGGATCGCGATGTCTCCTTCGTTCTCGATGAAACGATCACTTATTCGAATCTCGTAGAAACCATCCGGAACGAAAAGATCCCCGAATTAAGATCGTGGAATCTCGTAGACCGTTATCAGGGCAAAAACATCCTTGCAGGAAAAGTGAGTCTCACGATCCGTCTAATCTTCCAGGCAGATGACCGTACCCTGACATCAGAAGAGGTAGATGCCATGTTCGGCAAAGTAGTCTCCGCTCTCGAATCCAACTTCCGCATCCAACTTCGAAAGTAAAATACGCAGACTGGAACTCGCGGAGTTATTGTCAACTTGATTGCTTCCCGGTTTTTACGAAACACTTTTGTAGCTCAGCGCGACAGGAAGCTAAAGGAAGAACTTTCGATTGCAAATCCTTCCCAGGAAGCGCCGCATTTCGCCCGCTTTATGGAGCAGTTTCCTAACGCGGACGAGCCGCAACCAAACAGGTGCTTTTTTAGCGCAAAGACGCGATGACACAAAGGTTTAAAGGCTTTGCGTCTTCTACTTCCTTGCCTGCAGCGTGCTCCGTTCCCTAAAAATGCCCATGAGGCTCAACTAAAACCCTTCTTTCCGCCATCCACCCGCTTGCAAGGAGCCTCCTGCCCGGGACCACTGATTTTGAGGCGGTAGTGGGTGCAGCGCCCGGTCCTTCAGTGGTATTCTTATTCATATGGGCCTGACGCCGGGCGCCCAACTTGGACCGTACACGATTCTCGCTCCCATCGGCAAAGGGGGAATGGGCGAAGAACTTCGTCTATCACCACCAATCCTCCAAGATCCCCAAGAACCGTGGGCGCGTTTTGCAGACTCTGAACGATTTGCCGGATCCTCAAGATCGAAATAGTGCGCTCCCCGTAATCAAGTGATTGACTGTCTGGCCAGTGTCGTTTTACCGGATTGTCGCGGCCCCAGTCAGCACCGTTACCCAGATTTCGCCTTATTGCAGTCCGTAATCTCTGCAGAAAGTGTTTGCGTAGAATCATGAGTCCATGAGTACTAAATGAAAATCGAATATTCAAGTTGGAGTTTTCAAGGATCATGAAAGGAGGGCGCGTTTACCAGAATGGTTTCAGATGCGCCTCAGGTTTGCGCCAGTCCCCCTTTCCTCCTCGCCCAAAATTCTACCGCATACCATCATCAAACATGAGTCAATGCCAGCAGACTTCCGACGCTTTTTTCTTTTCCAAATAGAAAAAGAGTCTCTCTACTCTACCCAAGTGCAAAAAACTCAATCACCGGCAGAAAACAAGAGCGCTATCGATCTGGTTGTGATACAATTCGCAGAGTAAATTTGAAAGTCTGCTTAAGGTACGGAAGTGATGTGATCGCTTGCCGGATGTTATTTCCAAACTACAATGAACTTTCCTCATGCAATGTAAATCTCGGTCTACGCTTCCGAAACTAAGTGATAGAATACCGATGAGCGAATCGGGTTTGGAGATCAGTCCATTTTGTTTAGGAATGGTCCGGACACCAGAGACTGTTTGCGAAGCATTCGACGCCGGAATCAATTTTTTCTTCGTTACAGCCGATATGCATTGGCCTCTCTACGAGCACACGAGGCAGGGATTGAGAATGCTGTTGGATCGGCACAGATCAATTCGCGATCAAATTGTAATCGGAGTAGCGAGCTACCTTGCTCAACCGGAATTCTCGGTCTTACCTTTTTTTGAAGTTCTGGACTCAATTCCCGGTCTTAAAAGAATCGATGTTGCAATCATAGGTGGAGCATATGGCGTAGAGTTTATGAGCAGGCTCCAGACTTACGAAGAGAATCGACGTAAAAGGCGTGTACCGTCCGCTTCCATAGGAGCAACATTTCATGACCGGATGTCAACTGTGACAGCTGTCAATCACAATATGGTCGATATTGCATTCGTCCGTTACAACCCTCTGCACACAGGAGCCGAGCGAGAAGTATTTCCAAATATTTCCAAAAACCGCAAAACTTTGCTCTTCATCTTCAACAGTACAATCGGTCATGTTCCACGCGATCGTTGTGCTACATTGGGAATAGGAACTAAATACTGGCATCCCGACATAACTGATTGCTACCGGTTTGCTCTAGCATGCTCCGAGGTGAACGGATTGCTGTGTGCACCGGGTACTCCAAAGGAAGTAGCGGCGCTGGAAGACGCATTGAAGAAAGGACCGCTGAATCAGTCTGACAGAAATCATCTCATCAACTTGGCGGCCTTGGATTCGGGAAGGTTCACCATCGATGCTCAACCTTTAGCAAAAGGAAAAAGAGGTCGGTGAGACTCATATGAAGAATAGAGGAGTTGAAGGGTCGATTTGTCTCAAGTCAGGGCGATAACGAGTAACTCATTCATTGTCAAGATCCACTGATCGAAGATCGAACAGCTGGAATACACAACTAAACTAAACGCTTGATGTCTTTCGGCAGGTGGCAAGGAAAACTGGTCCGCGACTGCGGATTTATCCGGAGGGAATTATTGTTCGACGTAGCAATCAATTATTTATGCAGTGACTCGATAGTTCTTCGTACCAGATAGCCCAGATAGGCCTCATCTTGGTTCAAAACCCCCAAGCGATTGTTGGTCATGTGCACAAAGCTCTCAAGGACTGGCCATAATTCTGTTTCAGGTTGAAGTCCCGCGGCTTTGGGAAGGATTAGCGTTCCCTTTTCATGTGCCTCCTTTAGTTGACTGGCGACTCCTTTCATTTGTATTATCCAATGGTTCAACCATTCTTGTTCAAATTCGATTTTATGAACGAGGCACTTCCATATTTTTTCGTGAAAAGGAACCAAAAAGTTTTGCTGAGCTGCGAAACTGCCCTCAAATGCAGTTAGAATTCGATCAAGGCGTTCTTGCGATTTTTCGAGTGTTACATTGTGTTCAAACGCAAGCATTTTAGAAATCCACTCGTTAGAAATGTAGTCGGAAAATAAACGCAGGACGGGTGAAGTCATTCCCAAGATAAAAGCGAACGCCAAGTGCATCTGAATGGCAGATCCTAGGGCGAGGTTGTAATCCCAGTCTGTCGCATTTTCAAGAATCGAAAGAACAGTACTGGATGAAGCCTGAAACTGCTGCTCAGCAATGAGAATTCCTAGCGGACCTCCGTATCGAGCGATTTCGCGTTCGTATCCAATAAATTGTATCGAGTTGTTGGGAAACCAGCGTTCGGCATTCAGCGATGGCGACTCCTTTCGAATCGAGGGATTTTGGTAGAAGTATTGAAGAAAGTATGACAGCAGTTCCGGCTTTAGTTTTTGCTCCAAAACAGTCCGTTTTCCTTTGAAGCGTAACCGGATATGAGGGCCGCGCTCCCAATAGCGAATAAAGAAAAATTGTTCTGCTATCCCTGCCCGTAATGTGCTTTCCGCAAACGGTTTCACAGCACCGGCTAAGAAACGCTCCCACGGCTCCGCATAGTATAAATATGCTGAAACCCAATCCTCAGTTGCTGCTCTCATTCATGTTTGTCCGCTTTTCGCACATTTTATCATCGCTGCTGCACAGACTGTGTGGGCTCGCTCACAGGCTCGCTGCTTACCCGCATGTTGCGCAGATGCGTACAGCGACAATTAGAAATCCCCAGGGCAACACGCGGGGAAAAATAATGGTCGTCTGACTTGAAGGATATTCACCCGAAATGTCATTCGAGGAGGAATATGGCATTCCAAAGGGGATCTCGTTCAACAAATCATGCTGTATATAGAGAAGTACAACAAAGAATCGGCGCACCCATTTAAGTGGACTTATACCGGAAAACCACTCACAGTATAGATAATCTTATTTATGGAACGTAACACTAGTTGGCAAGAATCCTGGCTTTCCGAACAGCAACACAGCAACAAAGATTCGTGCCTGAGTGTCCCCTAGGATATCTGTTTTGGGGTTAAACGGGTCAACCATCAGGCGCTAATGGCAACCGGCAAACCGTTCTCAAGCCGTACGTACGCGAAATTTTCCAGTAAAAGAAAACGGTAGTCATTTAGCGACTAAATGACTACCGTTAGAATGAAATCACACGATTTTGAGCGAGCAAATTGCTCTAACTCAACTCAAGTGTAGTCCGCCACTCATCTAGTCTTTATCGGAAGCCGCTATAGCAATCGGCGGCGATGAGATACAACTGCCGCCACCTTTGAGTTGATTTCTTTCGTCTTCGCTAAGAGCGGTGATAAAGCTCTTCACTCTCAGTTCTTCCAGTTTGATTCTTAGTCCTTTCGTCGATTCTTTTGACATTACAATTATCCTCCTAAATTTTGTTCTTGAATTGATGTTGCTTGCTCGGGTTGAGCAAAATGCTGCGTTACAACTAATAAACTTGCATATAATACGCTATTCATGTAGAAACTACAAATCACATTACAGCCAGTTTTCTACTTAATTTGGAGATTTTTTACCAATTATCGAGTTAATTATGCTCGAATCACTGTTTTTCTAAATAATCCTCTATATTTTAGCAGATATTTGCATGGGTGCACCATTGAATAAGAAATTCCGTGACGTGACGACGATTCGCAACTTGTAACAATTGTTTGGAATCTGGTAGCATTTCTTCCATCCTTAGAAAACCAGGCGCCTTATGAATGAGCTTTTCAAAAAGGTTCAATAGTAATGGATTCGTAAAGGAAATGAATTGTGGCTTGTAGTCGTCCCGACTGAATTGTTTTTGCTCCTCCTTTTTCATGTTCAGCAGTTTTTCCTGTTCGATTAAGACAATGAACATCTCCTCCGGCAATTTGTTTTGGACCCTCCATCGATGGACTATGTTGAAATAGGTCCAATCGTTGTCACCTGGTTTTCTAATAGGTAAAAGCTCTTTTGGAATGAGCCAAGCCTTTCGCTGCAGGACTATCCTGTCTTCGAAGACCACTCGTGGTCGGATCCGAATTTGGGAGGGTTTGCCTTGAAGTTGCGATGCTTTGTTGATTGCGTTTAGCATGCCGGACCAATAAGGATAATTGGTCTTGGTGAATTTTGCTAGCAGCCTGAAAAGTTGGGAACGTCCTCTTTCGCTTTGAAAACCAAGATCGAAGATCCATACGGTTTTTTGGGAGGGATGATGGATCAGGTGGATCGAATTCCTCTCGCTATTTGCGACGATTCTAAGTTCAGTGATCGGAATTTGTTTTTCAGCCGGAAGACTATTTTGTCCTCCCGGCATCCAGATTTCAAATGGCATCAAAGCTGGGTGTATGTTTGCATTAAAGAATGATGCATCTGAATCCTCTAAGAAGAGGTCAACTCCGGCCATCGATTCATTCTGGTCGCGAATCTGATCAGTGAGGTTTTCATGGAAGACATGCAGAAATCTGCTGAACATCTTGCCAAAGCCGGGCATTAAGCCATTCAAAACGGCCATCCACTGTCCTTTCTCCGTTTCTACTTCCCGGGGAAACAATTGAAGCATGGCCGCGAAAGAGGAAGTAGGCTCTCGTGGCTGATATCCAATTCGGTTGTTAACTCTTCTAATATCTTTCAGGTTCAATGAGATCTCCTGAATCCCCACCGTGATTTGCTTCTGGAGTAGAGTCTGCAGGGTTTCCAGCCAGGCTTTTCTCTTTTTGTTTCTCTCACTAAGTATGGGTACGAACTCTTCTGTTTCTTGGTTTTGCCTTCGTTCCTTATCTTTGTTTGCCTCAGGTTTCTTGAATTCACGATAGAAGTCTTCGTAGAAGGTTAGGAGATCAATGGAACTGTCCTCTCCATACTTCCGAAGGAAGTAGTGGAGCATTCTATCCTGCTCATCGAAAATTCCAGAAAAAAGACTGGTTTCTCGAAGGAGGTCATTAATAGTTGAAATCAGCGAATCGAGCTCATGCGTATCAAGCTCAGCAACAACTGGTAGCGTTGTTTCTTCATAAAACATGTTTTCTGGTTTGAACGAGAAATATGCATCCGCGCTGTGCCTAAATACTTCTTCTTGCACTCGTGTGGGCTCTTGGGCTTCCTGCTTCTTCTTTGAAAAGAATCTTTCTGGATCTTTGAAAGACTCTCGTTCTAGTTCTGGGAGACCTGCTGTCTCATGCAATTTTTCGCAAATCGATCTGAATTGCGTATAAGCAGTGGTCTGGATATTTTTTCGGGCTTCCAGGTTGGCGCTGCAATACCGTGTTATCAGGTCGCGAAGGGACTTAAGAACCAAGTTAAGCTCTTCTAAAACCGGCATCCTTGCTGACAGAAATCTCAGTTTTTCTTCGAGCTTTTCATTCCACTTGGGGTCAATTCCGGAAACACCCAGATTAAATTCAAAGAACCCAAAATCGATTAGCTGATTTATGTATGCTTCGATCTCCTCTAGTGAAGCATCTACGTGTTGCCTAACATTGTCGACCAGCTCTTTGTATGCAACACCTTGTTTGTCTCTGCTTGCCTCATCTAGGAATAGCTGCAGAACCGCATGGACAGGAACACGCTGAAATGCTTCGACATTGCCGCAGTTCGTTAGAAATCGATACTGAGTGTCTTCCAGTCTTATGGTTGGGTTTGGTCTCAAAAGGAGGTGGCGGCAGACTTCCCGGTTCTTGAAGAGTAGGTCCTTCAGATAAGCGTAGAGGTCGTTATTCAACCGAACGTAGCTGAGTACGTCTGGAATTTCCTTATCAGGGAACAATTGATTGCCGGAAGCTTTGGTTACAAATTTCGCAATGGCAAGATTGGTAAATGTGCTGAATGGAGAGGTCTTCATATACATTCGCGAAATGTATTTGATGATACCAAGTTCCGTCTTATGATCTTTCGAGTTTGGTATGTCGGAATCTTTACTTAGATAGGTGGTTATCCCATTCAGCAAAGACTGACTAGAGAGGAGTAGACCTTTCTGCAATAACTCATCCTGTGCAAGGGCTTTGAACTTTTTTCGAACGAGGTTGCGTTCTTTGTTAAAAAGATTTTCTCCTCGAGTCAAAAGATTTGAAATCTCTTGCCTGGTACTAAGGTATTCCCTAATCTGATGGTTCCATTGTTCAGGCAGGTGGCAGGAAACGTGATTCCATTCTTCCAATGAGACTTCTCTTTCGTTGTAAATGTCTCGTTTGATATTTATAAGCAGAATTCGTATCCTGGAGTTCTTAGATTCCGAAATTGCGAAATGCAATTGTTCAGTGAGCCTCTGCTTTACGCTTTGAATCTCGTTGTGAAGGTAGCAAATCCTTTCCGAAATGTAAGCGCTTTCTTTCAACTTTAGGGCTTCCAGTTTTTCACACGATCCTCCACTAATTCGGATCAACACGTACGGAAAGAGTTCCATCGCTCTATGTTAATCCACTTTAATTTGCCAGGGACCGGAATTGGTTAAACAGTCGATCCATTAAGCGAAGATCTTCGGTGACAATTTCTGCAATTCCCTGCATTTCTTGTTTAAGTTCGAGGTGTTTTTTGTATGTCGTTTGAAGTCCCTGCGGTAGACTGACACGAACTAGATACCGGTTGTCCCATGGTACAAGCGAAATCGATTCAATCTTTGCCTTGACCACACCAAACTCGCGAAAAGGATAATTATCGAGTTTGATGTTTACGTTTTGTCCAACCTTTACCTTTCCGGAACCCAATTGTGGCACGTAAACTTCACCGATGATTCCTCGGGAGTCCGGGACCACAGCCATCATTTCTTCATTCGCGTTTACGAATTGCCCTTCACCCCAATACTTAAAGAAAGAGATATAGCCTTCGCTTGGGGCTCGAAGAACATACTTTTGTTCCCAGATCGTAATTTGGCTATCGAGGTTCTTTTTAGCTTCTCTCAATTGTACTTCGTGTGCCAACTTGCTTTCTTCGAATTCATAGGTCAACTCCAGAATAGTCTTTTCGAATTCCGCCAGTTGGATATCGTCTTGAATCAAACTAGCTTCCGCATTTTCCAGATCCGACTTTTTTTCTAGGTATTGGCCCTCGATAGCATCCAGGTCAAGTTGGGAAATGACACCCTGCTGAAAGAGACTATTCTGCATGCCAAACGTTTTTTCACTCAACTCAACTTCTTTCAAAAGAGTGCTCTTTTGTTTTTCCAGGTTGGACCTGTGAATTCGATGAAGTATAATCTGTTCCCTTACTGACCGGATTTTCCGTTCATAGTAGTTTGCTTCAGAGAAAAAATTGTATTCGTCCAACTCTCGCAGAATATTTGCATAATGAGGCTGCAACTCACCCAGTCGTACATTGGGATCTAGCATAATGGCGTTGCTTTGCTTTCTAGAAGCAAACTGGAATTCTTCCATTGCGTGTTTGAGCTGGACTACATGGCCGATTTCAGCAGGGTTTTCGATAGCCGCAAGATATTGGTTGGCACTCACATACTGATTGTCTTGTATAAACAGTTTGACAAGCTTTCCACCGGATCGAGCAACTATTGAAACAGGAGGTGTTTCAGTGGTGATCGTAATGCGGGAGACAATGATTTCCGGGTACCTGATGATCCAACTTGCTAACAGTAGGGTAAGGGTAGTTAGAAAGATGGCGGATATTCCCCACCGAACAACCCATTGAGGCACGAAACTCAAGATCTCATGGACTTCCTCGCTTCTAAGTTCAAATCTGATATCCTTTTCTGTTTCGGACATTAGGTTCCAAGCTCCAACTGTTCTTTCACCAGTTGAAAGTAGATCCCACGTAGCCGGGTCAACTCTTCATGGTTTCCCCGCTCGACTACCTGACCCTGCTCGAGTACGATTATTTGATCTGCGTTTTTAACAGTGCTCAGACGGTGAGCAACGACGATTACAGTTTTTCCTTCAAACAGTTTTCCTAGATTTTCCATCACACTCCGTTCATTCTTGGCGTCCAGAGCGCTGGTAGCTTCGTCAAAAAACAGGTACTCAGGGTTCTTATAAACGGCTCTTGCTATTAAAATTCGCTGTTTTTGCCCTTGACTGAGGCCGTGACCGTCGCTTCCCACTTTGGTCGTGTACCCGAGAGGCAGGGACTTAATGAATTCCTGAGCGCAAGCAATTCTTGCGGCTTTCAACAGGCGGTCTTTATCGATTCTTTCATCTCCGAGCGCGATGTTTTTCGCTATGGTATCAAAGAAGATGTAGCCATCCTGCATCACTACGCCGCATTTTTCTCTCCAAGCGCGCGCATCTAGATTTTGCAGATCGAGGCTTCCCAGATGGATCTCTCCATTTGTCGGTGCATAGCATCGAAGTAGAAGTTTTATTAGAGTGGTTTTCCCGCTGCCGCTCGACCCCACGATGGCAGTTACTTTTCCTACAGGAACTTCGAAGGTTACGTCCTTTAGAACGTGCGGAGACCGAGGGCCCTCGTATTGAAAACTGACGTTCTTCACAGAGAGTCTCCTTTCTTCAGGGAAAACCATGACTCTCTCGCCATGCACATCTTCCTCCTCATCCCTGCTATGGATCTCGCTGATCCGGTCTAGGCTCAATTTGGCATCCTGGGCACTGTGTACGAAGGTAATCAGTTGATCAACTGGTCCATTTAGTTGACCAATGATATAAGAAACAGCGAGCATCATGCCTAAGGTCATCTTCCCTTCAATAACTTCTTTAGCCGCAAGAAAAGAAATCAGGACGTTTTTGAATTGATTAATCAATAGGGTTCCACCCTCTTGTACTTGACTTATTGAAAGACTCTTAACGCTGAGCTGAAATAGCCTTGCCTGAATCCGTTCCCATTCCCAGCGCTTTTGTTTTTCACTATTATTGAGCTTGATCTCCTGCATTCCGGTGATCAATTGAAAAAGACTGGTCTGATTTACAGAAAGTTCATCAAATCGCTTATAGTCCAATTCGGCTCTTTTTTTCATGAAAACCAGAACCCAGCCTATTACTACAATACTGGCAATAGCAAAGACGAGGAAAATCTTCATGCTGTAAATGGCCAGCACCAAACCAAAAACAATTAGATTAAAAAACGAAAAGAGAATGTTCAGTGTAGTAGAGGTTAAGAAAGTCTCAATACGAGTGTGATCGTGAATTCTTTGCAAAATATCTCCAATCATTTTCGTATCAAAGAAAGACATGGGAAGGTTCATAAGTTTTATTAGGAAGTCAGAAATAATGGAGATGTTAATGCGTGCTCCGATATGAAGCAGAATCCATCCCCGGATGAAATCCACTGAGGCGCGGCTCAAGGACAACATCAACTGAGAAAGAAGGATAGCGTAAATAAATGCTATGTTCTGGTTCTGAATCCCAAAATCCACTAAAGCCTGCGTCAGGAAGGGAAATAGTAGTTCAAGAAACACACCCAAAAGGAGACCTAATGTAAGTTGGATCAGGAATCTCTTGTAGGCAAATAAGTAAGAAACCAAGAATTTGAATCCGGTCTTTGTTTTCTTACCTTCGTCTTCCTGTTCATAGAAACGAGGCGTCGGCTCCAGTAGCAATAATACGCCCTCGTCTTCACCTGTACTAATCCAGCCCCGGAGGAATTCCTCTTTGGTATAACTCAACAATCCATGGGCGGGATCGGCCAAATACACCTTGTCGTAGCGAACCTTATATACGACAAAAAAGTGATTCTGTCTCCAATGAGCGATGCAAGGCAACGGCACTTCTTTTGCCAGTCTTTCGAAGGTTGTTCTAACACTCAAGGTTCGCATCCCTATGCCCTCTGCTGCGTCGCTTATACCCAGAAGCGAAACACCTTCTCGGGTCAAAAAGGTATTTTTCCTTAAATATTCTAGGGAATAGCTTCTGCCGTAGTGTTTGGCAATCATACGCAGACAGGTAGGGCCACAATCCATGGCATCAAGCTGCCTATAAAAAGGGAAGCGGTTTAGCATTTGGCATCATTATAGCTCGTACTTTCAACCGTTAACCAGCCCAGGACATTCATTCACCGCTGATGACAAGAGTCCGGATGCATTTTGGGTCGTTGACTCATAATTCGGCCCGGGCAAGTCTGTCTCGAATACATACTGCCGATAGTGGCTCCATTGGCAAAGGTGGCCTGGGTGATTGGCATCGCGCAAAAGCCGATGACTAGCATCCGAAGAAGCCGACACTATGAACTGCGAAAGTAAACTCTCTCTTCGCAATTCACGTCATTTCCTCGAACCAGGCAGAAGCTCCGTTAGGACTGAAGGGGTGCACGACAAACAAGTTGTAAATCATGATGCTTTTTGCGAACGCCATTTCCGAATGTCTGGCGCCTTCGAATCGTCCACTGAGCTTACAGCATCTGAGTGCAATAATTGCATTTGATCCGTTCAGGGGTCCAATGCATTCCGGTTCTTTAAGTCTTGTTTCAATTGGTACCTTACAACCGGCCTCGAGGACACCGGAAGAAGTACACAATTCCTTAGACTGAAAGGCTGCATAGCTCAATCGGATTCTATAGCGCTCACCAGATGACTTTACTGACATCGGCTAGATGCTGTCTAACATGGAAACGATCCACGATTTGAATTGCGCCGGGAAATGGAAGAGAGTGGTCCTCTGACGCAAAATCACTAAATCTAATCCTTATTACCAACAATGTGCGAGAATCTAAGCGTGTTCGGGTTATCTAATGAACATTGGATTTAGTTCAAAGATGATTGCACGCAACGCTGCTAGTCTTGGAAGTTGCATTCGTGCCCGTGGTTTTGAGGGGACACTGCCGAGCGCAGAAGTTGCTACAGTGGTATTCTTATTCATATGGGCCTGACGCCGGGCGCCCAACTTGGACCGTACACGATTCTCGCTCCCATCGGCAAAGGGGGAATGGGCGAAGTATATCGCGCAAAGGATACACGACTCGGCCGTGACGTAGCCGTTAAAATCCTGCCGGAGCAAGTGGCCCAAAATGACGAAACGCTAAAGCGTTTTGAGCGGGAGGCGAGAGCGCTTGCAGCGTTGTCTCACCCGAACATTCTGTCAATTTTCGATGTCGGAACAGAAGGAGCCATCTCCTATGCCGTAACTGAAATGCTGGAAGGAGAGGATCTAAGAGCGAGACTGAACGGTGGGCCGATTCCGTGGAAGGATGCTCTGCAAATTGCTGTTCCCATCGTAGAAGGCCTTGCTGCAGCACATTCTAAGGGCATAATCCATCGTGATTTGAAACCGGAGAATGTTTTTTTGACCACGGACGAGCGTGTTAAGATTCTGGACTTTGGACTCGCAACCTGCAGTTTTTCTACGCCGGAAGGCAGTGACGCTCAAACAATGTCCGTCTTTGAAACAGAAAAAGGAACAGTTATGGGAACGCTTCCATATATGTCGCCTGAACAGGTTCGTGGACTGCAGGCAGATTCACGCAGCGACATCTTTGCCTTCGGTTGCATGTTGTACGAAATGATTACGGGTAAACGTCCGTTTTCAGGAAAGAATCAGGCCGAGCTGTCTGCAGCCATATTGAAGGATCCACATCCTGAAATAGCAGCCTCCGGTAAGCAGGCGCCGAACGATCTGGAACGCTTGATCAACCGTTGTCTGGAGAAGAATCCCGTACAGAGATTTCAATCCGCAGGCGACCTTGCGTTCAATCTCAAAACGGTCTTAAGCGATTCAACCGCGGTGCGTACGCGAACCGAAACACCTCGAAGACAGATTCCATCATTGATACTGATCATTATTGCGGTCGCGTTGTTGTCCGGTGTTTTCGTTCTGGTGTACAAAGCTCCGCGTAAAGCGATCGATTCCCTTGCAGTCATTCCATTTGTAAATGTCGGCGCTGACCCGAACATGGAATATTTGAGCGACGGAATTACTGAAAGCTTGATGAACAACTTCGCTCAACTTCCAAATTTACGAGTCATGTCGAGGGCTGCTGTATACCGCTACAAAGGCAAGGATGTAAATCCGGAAATCATTGGACGTGAGCTCAAGGTGAGGGCCCTGTTGACGGGCCGATTGGAACAGAGGGGCGATCAACTGATGATCAGTGTGGAACTGGTTGATGTGCAATCCAATCGCCACCTCTGGGGGGACCAGTACAATCGCAAATTTTCGGACATACTGAAGGTGCAGGAACAAATCTCGCGTGAAATTTCCGACAAGTTACAATTCCGCTTAACAGGGCGCGAGCAAGAGTTGCTGGCAAAGCGTTTTACGGAAAGCACTGAAGCGTATCAATTGTATTTGCAAGGACGTTTCTTCTGGAATCGAAGAACCACCGAAGGCGCGCGCAAAGGCCTGGAGTTCTTCCAGAAGGCAATCCACAAAGATCCAAATTACGCGCTCGCATATGCAGGATTAACGGATTGCTATCGCGTTCTCCGTGAAGTTACCCCGGCCAAGGAGGCAGCAGAAAAGGCACTTGAACTGGATGACACGCTTTCCGAAGCGCACAATTCACTGGCCCGTCTCAAAATGAGTTTTGATTGGGACTGGCCTGGCGCGGAAAAGGAGTTCCGGCGATCCATTGAATTAAACCCCAGCTATTCCGAAGCACATCATACATACTCACACTTCCTGATTGCCATGGGACGGATCGAAGAATCTCTTGTGGAAAGTAAAGCAGCCCTTGAGCTCGCCCCGATGGATGTACCAATGAATTCTCATATGGCCTGGCACTTCCTGATGTCTGGACAATTTGATGAGGCGATCCGCTTTGCGAAAAAAACCAGCGAAATGGACCCTACTTTTTACCCCGCTCAAGTGTACCTGGGCCAGGCTTTCCTTCGTAAAGGAATGTTTACCGGGGCGATCGCGCAGTTCCAGAAGGCAATTCCGCTCACTGAATCCAGCACCGACTCGGCAGCAGAGCTTGCTTACTGTTTTGCGCGTACAGGAAATTCAGAGGAGGCCATCAAAATCTTTAAAGAATGGACTGAACCTTCGAGACTTGAAAAAATGCCGCCATACGAACAGGCAGTTCTTTCCCTGGGTCTCAAACAGAGAGAACAAGTTTTCAGATCCCTGGAAAAAGCCTTCCAGGAGCACCAGATGGAGATGATCTACATCAACACAGAACCGCTCTGGGACGAGCTGCGCGACACTCCTGAATTTCAGAATATTATTAAGCGCATGAGGTTTCCCGGATAGCGAAGAACCTTGACACGAGTTCCCGCAATAAGGCGGGCGCTATGTTAAAATGTTTTGGACGATTAAAATAGACGGAGACGAAGATGGATTTTCAACAACTGGATGTACTCGATGACAAGATCAAGAAATTGCTCTCAGCAATGAAGGCGTTGAAATCAGAAAATGAATTATTGCTGCGAAAGAATGATGAAAGTGAAAAAGCCGCGCACAAGCTGCGCCTTGATATGGAAAAATGGGCACGTTCGGCTGAAGAAAATTCGACGTTGCTGGAACAGATTTCGATGTTAAAAAAGGAACGGGATGAAATCAAACAGAAAATCGAGCGTTTGATTTCGCATCTGGAAGAATTGGAAGCTAAAATCTGACATGTTAGAATAAACACTGGATGGATACGAAGATTCAAGTTGAAATATACGGACAAAATTATCAGATCAGAGCAGGAGCGGATCCTGAATACATAAAGAACATAGCGCGATACGTGGACATTAAGATGCGGGAAATTGCTTCCGGAACTCCCACAATAGATTCATTGAAAATTGCAGTTTTAGCTGCGTTAAATATTACGGATGAATTTTTTCAATTAAAACGTCAGAAACAGGAAGCAGATCGAGAAGTGGATCGACGCGCAGAAAGAATGAATAAGATTCTGGACTCATTATGATCCTGTCTGAAAATTTTTATGGATTCATACGGACGTATATGTCAATCACCAGCTCCCCTGCTAAGTACGTGAAGCATTGGAGATTCTTGAACCAACACATCAAGAATGGGAGCTTTACGTCAGATTATGGTGTGCATGCCTCTGATTTGAGGAAGCCTGAAGTAATCGCGAAGCACCCACCTGCTTGGAGCAGGTCCAAGAATCCGGCTGAACGGCGGCGCGGGGGAGCTTTATCTATCGAATTATCCTGACTGGAAGCGTTTACATTTTGTAACGCCGGCCTCTGATCGGTTCGTAAAATGTTCTCTCATCGGAAGAGGGCCGGTGGGACGCCGGCGGTACAAAGCCTTTTCACACAGTCTCGCGCGTTATATTTCCGTGAGGAGTTCCAGAATGAACGTTTTATTAGTCGGCGATGTGATTGGAAAGCCGGGACGTCAATTACTGGAGATGTTTTTGCCGGCCCTGATCCAGGAGCACCAGTTGGACCTGATCATTGCCAATGGTGAAAACGCGGCCCACGGATTTGGAATTACGGAAGAAACCGCGGACCAGTTGTATCGAACAGGTGTCGACATTCTGACCTCCGGAAATCACATCTGGGACAAGAAAGAGATTCTTGAATACATCAGCAAAGAAAGCCGCTTGCTTCGTCCTGCGAATTATCCCGCCAACGTTCCCGGGAAGGGATACACGATCACCAGAACAAGGAGCGGTTTAAAGGCCGGGGTCATTAACCTTCAGGGACGGATATTCATGGGACCTTCCGATGACCCGTTTGCCATCGGAATGCAAATTGTGGAAAGAATCCGAAAGGAAACTCCAATTATCTTTGTAGATATGCACGGAGAAGCTTCATCCGAAAAACAGGCCATGGGCTGGTATCTGGACGGCAAGGTCACGGCCGTATTCGGAACGCATACGCATGTTCCAACCGCCGATCTGCGGATTCTTCCGGCCGGCACTGCGTACGTAACCGACATCGGCATGAGCGGTCCGTATGATTCCGTTATCGGCATCGACAAAGATCAGATTGTGCAAAAATTTTTGGACCAGATGCCGACGCGTTTTGAAGTTGCAAAAGAGAATCCCATTCTGGAAACCGTTCTTGTGCGGTTAAATCCCGAAAACGGACATGCGATCAGCATGGAGCGCATCACACGAAAAGGAGAAAAGTGATGCGTCAACACGATCTTTACTCTGCTCCGCCGCGCATTGAATCGCAGGAGGCGCCGGCCCGTGTGTACACTGTCTCCGAACTGAATTCTGAACTGAAGACATTGCTTGAATTAACGTACCCAATGGTCTGGGTAGAAGGGGAAATATCGAATTTTCAGCAGCCTTCTTCCGGACATTTTTACTTTAACCTGAAAGATTCCAAATCGCTGATTAAGGCAGTGATGTGGAAGTCGTCACACCGTTTTATGAGATGGCGGCCGGATAACGGCATGAAAGTTATGATCCGCGGCCGCCTTACGGTGTACGACCTTCAGGGTGTCTATCAGATCGATGCGGCGCAAA
>Ga0247727_10006709_pt1 | contig 22458 bp, 7 predicted proteins | sample WisWelCaveWW1625_FD_202498 | JGI IMG/M metagenome (GOLD analysis project Ga0247727, IMG submission 202498) | Biofilm microbial communities from Wishing Well Cave, Virginia, United States - WW16-25 | ecosystem: Environmental > Aquatic > Deep subsurface > Groundwater > Cave microbial mat | place...
TGACTCTTTTAGAATTAAAAAACCTCTTAGGCGCATAAAGCAGATATTGATTCTGCCGGTCAATTTCAACCAACGAGCGCACAAGTCCCGAGGCATACCGGCCGATACCGGTATATTGTCTATTCATAAATGAACGGCAATTGATTGCTATACGCATGTGTCAGGTTTCAAGTGTCAAGTTTCAATCAAATTTGGCATTGAATTAAACCTTTTAACTCCAAAAATTTGTTAACCGTATCCACCCGTAATCCAAATCCTCCAGTTCAAGGTCCTGATGAATTCCAATGTGCGTTCCGTGGTCAGAACAGTATTCACTCTCGGAAAAATCCCCCAAAACGAATCCGTCATCACAAAGTACTAATTTAAATAATCATTCATATATCGCGAGAATTCATAAGCCCCTTTTTCATTGAGATGATCAAAGTCATAAAACAATTGCTCTTCCTGGCTGGAATAAAGGCTACGGGCGTCTAAAATTCGGATGTCAGGATATTTTTGTCGCACATGATCTATGAGCCTGTCGAACTCTTTCAATGAATAGAGTTGATGGACGACCTTGTCATAAAGACGTGAAATGGGATACCGCACCAAAACAACCCGAACGTTATTTTTAAGGCACATATCAATGGTTCTAAAAAAATATTCGGCCAGGATATCATTCACTGCATAGTTATCTTTAAAATGTCTTTGCAACACCCGCGGGAGAGCCTCCTCTGGCTTCAACTGATGAATCGAAAACTCCCACCATGGATAATAACCCAGATTTATTTCGCGTAAAGGCTTCTTTCTTAAAAAATAAAAGACCGAATCTTTTTCTCCCATATAAGAAAAGAATCTTCCGCTTAGATACCTTTGGGCGAAGATAAATAATTTTTTATAATCCCATCCAATGTCTCCAGGGTCCAAATAACCGGCCCAATACCAGGCATTGCGGTTCTCGGCAATCCTGGCTCCATCAAAAGAGTGATACTCTAAAGGCAGGATAACCGTGTCAACATTTTTAATCCTGTGATCCAATACAAATTTCAAGCAGGTAAATATATCGAAATAATTACCCCAGGCGCTTGAATAATTAAACGCGCCCTTGATCAAAGCCGGGTTTAACGCGGCCTCACTGTGAGAATCTCCTAATATAAGATTCCTGACTCGATAAGGATATTGATAAAATTGCCTCTGCACCCGGGATATAATCGAATCGCGCATGATCATGTTGACATAGATACAGCTTAAAATATATCCGATAAGTAAGAATAAAAAAATAAAAATAAACCCTGTCTTGATATAAATTTTCTTCATAAACTAAAATTGAAAATAGATAAAATTTTTTGACTCAAAGTTGATAAAGATAAGGACCGCGAATAACATAACGTAATACGCGCCCCAACGAAGAATCATTGGCATATCATTCCAATGAACGTTCCTGGCACTTAATGCCCTGGCCATCCCATGGCAGAACTCGGTGGCGGCAATGACGAAAAAACCGAATTTGGCTGAAACAGAAACCAGATAAATCTCATGCCAATTACTATGAAATATCTTATAAACTATCTGAAACGCCTCTTGCGAGGATTCGGCCCGGAAAAAAATCCAGGCCAGACAAACGCAATGAAACGTCATCAAGGTGGCGCCCGTTTTACCCAGAAACAAAAAAAATGGGTTCCGGACGTTCTCCGACCAGCGCTGACCAAATATTTTGTGATACGCGACATTAACCACGTAATAAAAAGCATGCAGCAACCCCCAGATAAAAAACGTCCATTGGGCGCCGTGCCAAAATCCGCTTAGACCAAAAACAACAACAATATTTAAAACCCACCGCGAATAAGGGACTTTATTTCCTCCTAATGGAATATATAGATAATCCCTGAACCAACTTGATAAAGAAATGTGCCATCGCCCCCAAAACTCCCTTATAGAGGAAGAAAGATAAGGCTGATTAAAGTTCTTCATCAAATCAATACCGAATATCTTTGACGAACCGATGGCGATATCTGAATATCCCGAAAAATCATAATAAATTTGAAAAGCGAAGAAATACGTCGCCAATAACAATGTCCCTCCCGAATAAGCTTCCGGAGAAGAATAAATTTTTTCCACCATCACAGCGATGGTATCCGCGATCACAACTTTCTGAAAGAAACCAAATAAAATCAATCTCAACCCCGCCTTGATCCGCCGCCAATCAACAATTTGAATTTTGAACAGTTGCGGCAGTAAATGAACCGACCTTTCTATGGGCCCGGCCACAAGCTGTGGAAAAAAACTGACGTATAAAGCAAACATGCCGAGATGACGCTCCGCCTTCCTCTTTTTCCAAAAAACGTCCAGCGTATAACTTAAGGACTGAAAAGTATAAAAAGAAATACCCACCGGCAATAAAATATCCGCCACAGGGATATGATACGAAATCTGGAAATAAGAAAAGACGTTTTTAAGAGCCTGGTTAAAAAAATTGAAATATTTAAAGAAAAATAAAAGGCCCAAATTTCCTATCAGGCTCACCATAAGATAAAGCCGCCGCCTTCCCGCCGTTTGAGATTGTTCCATCTTGAGCGCAATGGCATGATCCATGATCGTTGTGATCACAATGAGAATCACATATTCAGGTCGCCATCTCATGTAAAAGAAATAACTCGCTATAAGAAGCCATATCCATCGCGACCAATGCGGAAGGAAAAAATAAAACAGCGCAACGGCTGGAAGGAAAATAAGATATTCAATGGAAATAAAATGCATAGGGGTGTTTGGCAGACTCCCTTGAGAGTTAAAACCAATAACAGTGTGGGCCGGTTATTCCAAAATTCGTCGTCTTAATCTTATTTGTGTTGACTTAAGCGTTTCGTGAACAGCCCTGTGACCGAACTTGCTCTCCAACAGATTTAAATATTGAGGACTTGCATGATATCTTATCCAGGCCTCATCGCGGAATCGCAAGACTTCCCGCACTGTTAAATACTTGGTGGGCAACGGCTGAGTCTCATACGCGTGCTGCGCGTATCCGGCATACGTTGAGGAAAGTTGCCATCCACACTCCCCCGAGCCTTCCTGTATAAAGGGCTTCCAGAATAAGCCATGGCGCAATAAAAATTAGCCATCTCTGTATTTAATTCCAGCGCCAAATCAAGCGTCCGGCGCATCGTATCCAGGTCATCCTCAGGCAAACCGAAAATATAATCCCGGATTTTGCAAAGCAAAATCCGCCCGAAGGGCCGCCGGGAAGAATCTCGAAGAGGTTTTGCGCTTCAGGCGGGGTAATCCCAAAATTTTGCATGCACCATTTTGTGCGTAATTCGTGTGTGCGTGCAAAATTTGGGATAATTCGCTGCCACGTTAATTACATGCTCCCTGATTTTATTTACAATGCCCCGGATATCCGCCTCCTGAAATTTTCCTTTAACCACATCCTCTCTTACCCTTTGAACACCGCTTTCAATGCCAAGCGCCAGATAACTGATCCCGGCATCCTAAATTAATCAATTAACCATTTCCTGTCTTATCCCTTTAACGAAGAAAGGTGTTTTATTCTTTTGAGCATATTGGGGTGGGTGCTAAAGACCTCCATGGACCTGTCGGCCGCTGTCAGTTGAATATTGGAATTCCTTAAGAGCGCCAACTCCTGGGGATCAATCGTGCCGCTACGGTTGATATCCAGCTGACTGAGTTCCCGTATTTCCTGAAGCGCGCAGGAAGGGTCATTGACAAAAAAGGCCTTCAGGCCTTCCGCCTCCTTGATCGCTTCTTTTCCCATTCTGGCGGAACCATACACCAATTTATACAACGCCGTGGCCATGGCTTCGGGTCTGTTCCCCAGTTGCACGGACCCAAAATCGGCAAAATATTCTCTAATCCGCGATGCGTAAAGGACCAGAAGATTGGTGATAAAATAAAAAACCAATGCGGCCAGTCCAATCAAAGCCGTGTGGCCGCCCCCCCGCCCATCGCGGCGCCTTCCCCCGAAAAAAAGAAAATGCCAGGCCAGGCGGTACATGATCATCGGGATGACCGATAACAGGGTGATCGTGACCACATCATGGTTTTTCAAATGGCTGACTTCATGGCCGATGACCGCCTTCAGTTCTTCTTCATTCAATAACCGCATAATGCCCTCCGTCACACAAACACGGCCATCTCCTAATCCGCGCCCAAAAGCGAAGGCATTGGGAATAGCGACCAGGGAAACGCAAACCCGCGGCATCGGGATCCTGGCCCTTCGCGCCTGATCTTCCACCATCGCGAACAAAGCCGGGAACTCTTCCCTTTTGACATACCGGATGCGCATCGTCCATTCCACAATCTTCGGGCCAACCATGAACTGAATAAACATCAGCCCAAATGAAAGAAACAGATAAAAATTAAAACTCCCGATCCCCATGGCCGTGCCAATCATGACGACGATTGAATAAACAATGGCAAAAAGGACTGCCAGAAGCAATCCCATTTGGGTGTGAAGAGATACCATAAGCCACCTCCTTATTGAAATAACCGATACGATAAAATAGTCCAATAGTTTGACTATCGAATGAAAATATGCTGTATTTTATCTCATGAGTCAAGAAATTATCCAGATTAATTGTTATCTCAGATTTTGCAACGCAAAATCCCTGCCTGTCCATTTCATCAAAGAGTAGGTCCCGTAGCATTGTCCAAGGGGGAATTCATGGTAATTCGCCAGACGTGAGGCTTGGTCAAATGTGGATATTCCAGCCTTGATGCACAATAGCGTTCATTCACTTGGCATATTCATGCTTGGCAATCTTTAGGATCGACTTTATAAAATTTTGACCGTGATTGGTCATGTTTAGATCGATAAGATAGTGTTTTCCCCGCAGGACAGATATAGTAATCCTTCCGGAGATCATAAGTAAACTGATCTTTGGTAAAAAGTCGATTCTTTGTTTTGGAACGTTTGCGGGATATGTCCTTGGGGTGAGGGACAATCAGCGTGACCGTTGGATCAATTCTCTGAAAATTAGGAAGACTGTAATAACCGGCATCCGCGCCGACATTCTCAGGTTTATGACATGAATTTTTGGGCTGATTTAACGAACCCTTATTGAATTTAGGTTTCGTTACACGTCCCCTGATTCTTCACGTCCCCTGATTCCTTAACAACAAAATCAAAACGAAACGGATCATCCGGGTGGATTGTAATTCCCCTTAAAAGAGGCGGAACAAATCCGGGACTTAAACTCAATCTCTCCCCTGCCAGCGGCAATCCAATTCCTGGCGTATTGGCTTGAAGAGCGGCCAATGGTTCTATTAATGTCATACCAAAGGCTAATAGTATATTAAAGACGAAGAAACGTAAATGGCGCTTACCATTATTTTTTTGGAGAAAGGTGTACATAAAAATCGTTATTTCAAGATTCTTCTTTTCGCAAATTATATACCCAAACGCAACAGGTTTGCGAAATCAAAAACATGTCGTTTAAAGCGTTTGGGTATTATGCTGCCTTCTCCTTTTCGCAATCCTGAGGTAGGCAGTATATTTTGGTTTCGTTACACGTCCCCAGATGCCTTCCCCGTAAGCAGACTCATGCGGGGAATGACCTGGCGATTCTTCCAGATTAATTCCCAGCAATAAGGGTAGATTGGTCACAGGGATAATCTCAAAAATGACAGGAATAAATCCTGTAAAATTCATATTCTCCAGCATGGCCGGATCGAAATTAAGGTTAAATTCAATCCCCGGCCCTTGGGTCTTAAGATCAAACTGGCTGGGGTTAAGGTCAATACCACCGACGTCATTTTTCCCAGACCGTAAATGCCTTGAAGTATCCACCACCATCGCGTGATCCCCTTCATCAAGCGTACGCTTCACATCCGATGTGAAATCATCCATATCCCGATGAATTAAATCTCCCACATTAATATAAATAGTTTTTCCGATCAGTTTTATACCAGCGGGCTCAGATGGCGCGCCAAGATCGAGCTGCCAGTCTGTCAAACTGGTCACGCCGCGTTGTTTCATCTCGTTTTGAAAAAACTTAAAAAATTTTACTAATCGCTTCAAAACTAACTCACGATTCTTAAAATCATTCATTAAAAGAATCGCCTGTCTGTTATCCTTGGGATTGCGGCTTAAATCAAATAATACCCACTCATAGCTATCATCAAAAGCCATCAAAACTTTTTCACCAATGAAAATATTTTCTTGATTCAAATCTCGCAGTATTTGCGCGTATGTCTTGCCAACAGGCAGCGCGGGGAGCCGGGTTTTTCCCACATAGCGTTGCTCCATGATAAACTGAAATGGATCCTGATTATGAGAAAATAGCTCTCTCACATTTTGAGTTCCAAAAATGAATTCCAAAAGCTTTGGATAACCTTTCAGATGGGATGACAATAAAATCTCCCGTTTTAGGGCGTAATCTCGGTCTTCTTCTGGCAGTGTTTCGTCAAGCAATCCCTCTTGGGCAGCTAATAAAGAACCCACCGTCGCCAGATATTCTTTCACCCAGGGGTTCTGTTCTTCTTGAATTTTTCCATTTAAATACCTCAACGTCACTCCCTGTCCTCTCAAATAGTTGATCATTTCCCGAAAACCAACGGCTTCTCCTTCAACGATATGCGCCAAAAGAGATTTCATCGATTCAACATCAGATGAACTGTATTCGTTAAAATTCAATGAACGGAAGAGACCTAATAAATCAAGAAAATCCAAATAAAACTTGGGATCAGCCATCAGATCTTTCACCATTGCCCCTTCTTTTACTATCAGTGATGTTAAAATATTCTGGCTGAATAAATCGTCCTTTGATCTCGCGAGCAATTCCCCAATTAATTTTTGTTCAACATAAGCCTGGACATCCAATTTATAAATAGAGTATAAGGAATCCTGATATGCGCGAAAGAATCCAACGGCAGCGATCGCTGACTCTGGGGCCTGCAGCAAATCTTGTTTGGCGACATTAAGAAATGACTGAACAGCAAAATACGCGGTATCATCCACCGCCTGCAAATCCGCTATTCTATTATCCATGAAGTCAAAAATCCGCGTTTTAAGTGAATCCGGAATCCCTGCCTTTACTGAATCTTTTATTTTTAAATTATTAGAGACGTTATCCTCTTTATCATTGACATGGGACTCCTGCCCCAGCATCAACGCTCCCAAGAACAGATAAGGTGACCTTTTTAAAAAAGACTTCATACTAGGTAACATCGCCTTGTCGTGATCATCATTATCAGAAAAATGACTATCGGAAGGCCACCTCGGCAACTTCTCGATTAATTTATAATCTCTAACAGTTATGTTGTCCTCAGAGAAGATAAGGCTTACAGTTGCCGGCTGATGACTATCCACCATCGCCGGATCGGTTAATGCCTTTTGGACAATGGGGGGCATGAAAATTTTCTCCATTCCATCTTGCCCGGCAGGTTCAGCTTTCACAAGCATGGTGCGTTTTAATTTGTCTCGTAACTCGCGTTGATCATTCTGGCTGACATCCAGGATAACCTCCTCACCTCTGGATAATCTCCCCAACACCGCGCGGACATCTTCACTGGCTTTATCCACCAGAACAGGCTTACTCTTTTTAATCATGCCAATCTCGCGTTCTATTAAAAATTCAATCAGTTGATCCGGTTGAGCGGCCTCACGGCCTGCTTGTTGAAAAGCCTCCAGAATCTTCTTCTCCCCTCCCGCTATCAGAAAACTCAAATAAAAGGAAACCAATCCCTGCGCCTGTGACTGGACTTTTTCTACCGCATTGGGTTCGGTTAACCCAAGTTTGGCCAAAGCGAGGGTTTCGAACTCAGAAGGTAAAAATTCCATCTCGACTTCTTTTAACTGCTTTTTCTCATCCGCGGTCGCAACACCCAAAGTTTCATTCATGACTTCCATAAAACGATGATCTTCTCTGGCCGGAGGATGAATATACATCACAACTTGCCGACCATCCTTAAACCGGGCCATGATCTTGGCCATCGCCTGAACGGTTTCCATTTCAATATCATGCAACCCTTCCGGCTGGACGCCCAGATCGAAATTCTCAAATATAATCACCTCAGTTTTACTCTCAGCCAATGCCTTCAACGAGTTTTCTTTATTAAAAAACTTCGGAAGATCGAAAAATTCATCGTTGTACTCTCTCGCAAAATCCTTCCGGGCCAATTGTTCCTGGACAAGATAGGCTTCCACATATTTAATACCGATACGCTCCACGGACCTGTAATCTTGCGCGAGTATTTTGGCAACAGCGGCTAATGACTCTTGAGGTTGAACATCCAATGCTGTGATTCTCTCATTTAAATTCATCAAATAATCCCTGGCCTCCGGGCGCAAATTATGATCTCCTAAAATTCTTTCACGCGTTTTGGCGTCCACCAAATTTTGTCCCACCCAGGACCGTAAATCAAAAACTCTGGCCTCTTTGCCCTGATGAAACAGCGCTGTTTTAAGCTGATTTTCTTTTCCTGAAGCCCCGCCGCCCACCAAGGCAAACGGAGCTCGATCCGGGCTGTCTAACAATTGCGTGATCTCCCCAACCACCGGCAACTCCTGTTCCCTGCCTGCCAAATCAAAACCACCGGCAACCATGGCAAAATCGGTTCTAGCCGCCGCTCGTTTAAAGTCTCCCCCCCGATGGCCGCGGCGACCATCGTTGATCTTTAAAAGCCGCCGGACAAGCATTCTTAATGTTTCCTTGTCCCACGCGTTCAACTCTGTGGTTAACAGCGTCCGCGCGCCGTTTAAAAGACTGCTTCGAACATCCAGGCGCAGTTCATTCAACCTAGACAAGACCAAGCTCCTGATGCCAACGTCCGCAAGCCGCATGACATCCAGGATATCATCCGCTTGAACAATTTTATTCGTTAAAGGAATATCTCCTCTGTGGACATCCTTTTGATACGCGGCCAAAAGCGCCTGCCGGGCTTGCCACATAGGCATCGAATGGCCTTCCTGGACATTAATAATAATCGCGTAAATTTTTTCCCCGGAACTTCTGGCTTGATACACGCGGTGATCTCCATCTTCCACAAACATTTCATCTCCAAATCTGGTGACAATGATCGGGGTCGTCTCCAAACCATAACGCTCGGCTAATCTTCTTTTCTCTCTGGCCAAAGAGACAATTAATGGACTGATGATCTGAGGATTATTCTTTCTTATCAAATTTAATAAAGATGGATTCAAATATGCCGTATCCAGATCAATATGCCGTAGACCATTTATCCTCAATGTCTCATGAGCCAAAGCCCGGGCATTAATGACTGCTGCTTTGTACTTTTCCTTAAAATATTCTTCAACAATATTCTTACGCAAGCGCGCCCCTGCCGTCATGGCGTGATCCGTGTACTTTTCAGCCAAAACTTGTCCAATTTCCTGTTTTAATGTCAAGATGTCCTTTTTGATCAGATCCATGACATTGACAACAATACTTTCACCTTTAATATAAACCCCTTCCCGCTCCAGTGGAGAACTAAACTTTATTCCCATCGGGTTTTTCTGGCTAAACCGACTTTTCATCAATTGACCAACATATAACAAAAGTAAGAAACTATTCTCAATCGCTTTCTCACGGTTTTCCGGGGTATTCATAAGCAAAATCTGCTTTCGGTTCTTCAACGGCTCCCTGGCCAAAGACTCCAGAAATTGGGAATAATAGACTTCAAACGCAGTCAGAATCTGCTCCAATTCTTTCCCGTTTAAACCATGGCCTTGTAAAATCTCAGCATAGGTTTTGCGAATGGCTCCGGATATATCTGGTGGCCGACCGGAATATTTTTCATCCACCAGATATGAAGATTCATTTATATTGTTATCCGGATAAAGCGTAGCAAATAGACCCGGAAATTCATTCAAATACCCCGACCTGACAAGTTGTTTCTTGAGCGCAAAATCCTGGCTTTCCCCTGGGATCCTGGTGTCAAACACCCCTTCCGTGGCTCCCATTAAATTGTGAAAATGGGTAAGCAACTTGCGAACATCATCATTTCTTTCGCTTTCCAGACGCGCGTTCAAACTTTCCGCCGTTATTCCTTGCCCCCTTAAATAAGCAAGTGCCGCCCGAAAACCGACTGTTTCTCCTTCAATCAAATGGGCCGCGAACATTCTGGCTGATTCGATATCAGCCGAATATCCTTCTTTTAATTCTATAATTCGCCTGTAATATTGTGGATCCCGTCTCATATTGATTACGGTAGCTCCTTCTTTTATCATAACTGCTGTTAAAAGCTGCCTGCTGAACAAGTCCTTTTTCATTTCCATGTTCGGAAAAAGCGCAAGGACCAAGTCCTGGTCCAGGCTCACTGAAGTTGTCACTCCGGGTTTAACGTTATTCTCAAAAAAGATATTGAACCCCGCCATGCCATAGGCTCCCTCTAATCGGCCTATTCTCTTATACTCATTAAAAGCAAATGCAGAAAGCGCCTCATAAGAAATATTATCGACGCCTCTTAGTTCATCAAGTCTTGCCGACATAAACCTCAGCAGATATAAATTCAAAAAACCACTCAGTTGACTGTTCAACATAGCGCCGTCCGCGGGTTTTATGAAGTGGATATTTTTGTCTGTATTCATGTCTTCAACCGCACGACTATCGCTGTCGTTGACCATGGCCGAATCTTGACCCGGCTCCCAGGAATCGCTAAAAAGAAGCGTGTCATCAGCCGATTTCCAATCTACTCCATGGGCAGGGATCTCAACAGAGACGACCGTTCCCTGTTCTTGCTTGTCCGTTCCACGGACAATTTCACTCTCCACAGCCCCCTCTTCTTGACCTTGAGCGGACTTAACTATCTTCATCAAAGCCTGCCCTCCCGCGTCTTGTGTCTCAATCATCAATCTAGCCTCACGGCCAAAATGTCTAAAAACCTCTCCCGCGATGATATACAAACCTCCTCCAACACCGTTGTGCCACAACCGCTCCTGGCTTCTGTACAAATAAGCTGTGACCAGGCTTTCTACAGGGTCCTTAGGTTTTTCAAACAAATCTTTAAGGCTGGTTTCATCGATCCCGATTCCGTTATCTTCCACGCTTAATCTCAATTGCCCATCAGGCGTGAGCACAACCTCAATGTGAACCCTGGGCCGATAACCGGGATCCCTGTCTTCACGGCCCCTTTTAAAACTCACTTCAAAGGCGTTACGAAGTGTTTCATCAAAAAATAACCCTATAATATCTTCGGCGTCGACACCTGCCTTTTTCTCCAAAAGATATTTGATTTTCCCAATGGCCTCCTCCACAGAACGCTTCATCCAGTCCGCAAAATCATCCTTATACTTTTCCCCTGTTTGATGTTCATCCACCATCGCCCGATCTTCAGTAGCCGCCGAAGCCATCAGCCCTTCATTGGACGAAACCACAAAGATACCGACATTATTATCATTGTTAACATAGAAGACTGACTGACCTTCAATGAACTCGTTTGTTATATAGTCTGCGGTAATATAGGGGCTGCCTTTTGAAGTATAAAAATCCATTTTACTGGCATGCATAAGTTTTATTACTTCCTGTTTATTACGAATTTCACGAAAGCCATGCTCTTTAGCTAAACGGCCAACTGGGGGAGAAGATGTATAATAAAAGATCAACTTGTAAATCAACTGTTCCTCTTGAGTAAATCCATCTATTAACCTTGGGTTAATGATCAATTTTATAGTATTAGCCAACCGATCAAACCCTTGGAATTCTTCTTCGGTCAGCGAATAATTCTTCCGCAGGAAGTTCACTAAGTCCAAAAGATTCTTCCATCCAAGGTCAAGGATATACGTACGTTCTATAAAAGAGGACGTTATGGCGATTCTGTTTATTGATGTGATTAACTCGCCAAAACTAAAACTCATAATGCCTCTTGAAATATCAACCAAACTATCGCGTTCAACAAGCCATGGTTCCAAGCCATATTGGCTACGCTGTATAAGCGCGCGATAGAGAACGATCAGGTTATACTCTGCTGGATAATTCATGGACCCATTGTTAAACCGATCTTGCTTGGAAAGCCGCAAATAGTGATTCTTAATATCCTCTGCCGATTCTTCATCCAGCGCATAAATATCGATCCCCTCTTTTGTAAATCGGGCCAAATTCCATTTAAGAAAAATATTTCTTGGCACAAGATCCCGCGCTTTAAGATTGGGAAATTTCGATCTTAAAAGAATCATTTGATGAAGACTGATAGAACTCTCCCGATTGATGTAGATTTTATTATCCCCAACTCCATCAATAACCACTTCACCCACCTGCATCCCGTCTGAATTCTTGGGCCACAAAATATTCATCTCGAAAGAATCTTTCTGAAAGAAAACATTCTTGGCGCCTTCATTCAAATCCGGAGTCAAAATAAGCGGTATAAGGTCAGAACCGCCGACCCAAAGCTCATCTCCCAACTCGCCTCCAGCCTGTGTTAATAATTTCGTATAAATCGCCTGAAAGATAGGATCGACCTGATCATACCGAAGAACCTTGACTGGATTTCCGTTAAAAAAACCCGCCTCGCGCGTCATCTTCATTTGCTCAGATACTGGCAAAGCCAAAAACTTTTCCCTCCCAATCACCATCGCGGAATCTTTATAATAGGAACTCCCTGAAAATTTTCTTAAAAAACTTATCGCCTCTTGAACACCGTTGTCGGCCGCTTTCTCCAACTTCTTCAAGGCTTCTGGATCCCCATTTTGAACAGCTTTTATAAGCTCCACCGCGCTTATCCTTTTCTTCGGTGCTTTTCCTGACATTTTCTTCTCTTTGAAACTATGCCCATCATCTTCCTCTCTTAGAAGCCGCGCTTCTTTCTGACGAATCATATCTTTTGCTTCTTTTCTTTTATCTTTAGGAAGTAAGGCTATTAATGCATTCAAAGGACTTAACTGCTCCAAAGTGTCCGTATCAGTAATCCTTCGCGCTAATTCATCATAACCTATTGGAGTTTCATCCTCCGCGGGAGGGATAAAAGTGATTTCCTGAATTTCTTGAGGTTTTTCTTGTTTAACAAAACCATGGACATCCAAAATAACGGCCACCGCGTTACGGGCTAATCTGGAAAGTGATCTTTTTATTTCTTTATGTCCAACGCTTTCTTTTTGGGTTAATAACCCATTTAATTTAACCAGAATCTCTTCGATTTGTGGAAATAGCGTGAACGATGGTCGCGTTTGATTTAACACTTCATAAGCTTGGTTCCAATCATTTAACGCCACGTGAGCATTGGCAAGTAAAATGACGCTGACCGGATTGTACTTCAATTGGGGAAACGTCTTTAAATCAAGCGTTTCGAAAATTTTTGAGGGTTGTCCCTGAATAAGATACGCTTCCGCCAAGATATTTCTGGTGATCACATTGTTGGGATACAAATCAAGAGTTTCTTCCAAGATCCGGATCGCGTCCGCAGCCTTGCCTGATTGAATGTACGCGTTACCTAAAGTATTGAGCGCGTACACGTCATTTTTGAATCCAAGAGTACTTACCGATTCTTCCGCCAGGGACAGCGCAGTTACCAGCTCTCCTTTCTTTAAATAGGCGCTAACCAAATGATTACGAAAAATAGATGTTTGCGGATATTTTTTTATAAGCTTACTAAGATAGTCGATCGCCTCTTGAATCTGGTCATTATGAAAATAGGCGCTAACTAATGTATTAATGATCACCCAATCGTTCGAGTTTCTTCTTACAGCTTCCGAAGCTATTTTGACGGCCTCATCAGATTGTCCATTATAGATATACGCTTTGGCAAGGAGCGTTAAAAACACCTTGTCATTGGAAACTTTCCTTATATAATCTTCCGCCATCTTAACGGCATCCTGAAATCGGCCGGCTCCAATATAAACATTGATGAGCGTGCCACGGGCAATTTTGTCTTCAGGATGCAATTCTAAATTTCTTTCAGCGATATGCACAGCTTTCCTGGCGCGCCCTACTTCCATGAGCGCATTTGCCAAGATATCCCAGGAGTAACGGTCTCTTTTATATTGTGGCATCTGTATTGTTTGTTGGGCTATGGGAACCGCCTCCCAAGCGCGGTCCGCGCGCATTAACACCATGACAAGCGCGTTACGCACAAATTTATTGGACGCGACCATCCACCGCATATTTAGCGCTTCAAAACCCAAGTCAATGGCCTCAGATAACCGCCCCGCTTTTTCTAATGTGTCGATAGCCACCGACCAGGCCAACGGATCTAGCGGATAATCCCTCACAGCCTTTTGTACAATTTTCACGGCTTCATCAAATTGCTTTGTGTTAACCAATGGCCCAACACGCTCCGATAAATTAAACGGCATCCTTTGCCCCTCATTAACCATCGCCGCGTCGGGCTGCCCCTGGTCTTTATTTCCACCGTAAACCTCCGCGATTGTTTGCATGTCTATGGTCCACACTTTCGTATCTTGAACAAAATAACCATGAATAGATTCAAACTGGGCATGTGGAGACAAATCAAATAATCTTAATCCCCGCCAAGACTCTCCAATGGTTTTGAACTTCACTTTTTTTCGGATTGCATTGTGATAATATTCAATATCTCGGAAAGGGAGGACCGCGACAACTCCTCCTCCTTTCCAATCAAATTTATCCACATTATTCTTATTATCAAAAAAATCAAAGAAATCCTTGAATTTGAGCGGATATTTACCGTATTCCCATTTAAGATCGGGAGACAAAAATAGCAAATCGGTTACAAAAGCTTCCGGCAAGATAGATAAAACATCATCTAAAGAAATTTGGGCGATGGCTAAATTATCGAACTTTGCTATGTCTTCTAATAAATTCCTATTTTCTGTATTAAAAATATCTCCTCCAAGGTAATGAAGATATTCCCACAAAACAGGCGATTGCCCGGAGGATTTTTTGCTGATCCAATCGAGCCCTATACTGATAACCCCTGTATCCGGATATCTTTCAGCATACGCTTTGGCGGCGGCCAGATTGCCCCCTCCCACTTCCAAAAGAATTTTCTTCAAATCGCCTTGCCTCCAGCGCTCCACTAATGCCAAAAACTTTTGGACAGCCAAAGGCGGATTACCATTTTGGCTCAAGCTTGAGATCAACTTACTTTCGTCATAATTCCTTAACATCACCACAGCACCGTGCTGTTTTAGTTCTAACCTCTTTCCCGCGCTCGCTCGGCTGTCGGTCATAGCCCCATCAGCTAGCTCACTTGCCAGCATCGCGGAATCCCAATCTATAGATTTTGCTTTTAAATACGCCCTCGCTTCCTGAACGCCATTTCGAGCCATTTTCCGCAACTTCGCCAGGGCGTTTTGATCACCCTGTTCAAAGGCTTTGATGATTTGAAGTACGGTCAATTTTGGCTTTTTAACAGAAGGGGTATCTCGATGGCGATCAGGCTGCTCCGCCTCAGAAGTTAAGAGTTCTGTTTCCTTTTCTACAATCAACGCCTTTGCGTTTTTTCTTTGCCCTTTGGAAAGCAGTCCGACTAACCTCCTCAGCGGGTTGAGCTGATCAAGGGAGCGCGCCTCATGGATTCTCCGCGAGAATTCTTCGAAAGTGATTTCTTCAGGATTCTCCGGCGTCGAGTTTTTCGGCAAAGGATGATTTTGTGACGCTTCCTGCACATTTTCCTCTTTAACAATCCCATAATTCTCCAGCGTGATCGCCACCGCGTTTTTAGCCAATCTTTCAAGCCTTCTTTTAATTTCTTTGAGCCCTGTCTGATTTTTATTTAACCACTCCCGAATTTCTTCAATCTGCGGGAACAGAACAAACAACGATCGCGCCTCGTTAAGCACACGATAGGTTTGCTCCTTCTGATCCAACTGCGCGTACGCGCTGGCAAGCAGGAGGAGGCTGACGGGGTTATATTTCAATTCCGAGAATTTATTCAAATCAAGAACCTCCAGAACCTTTCTTGAATTACCCTGAATAAGAAACGCGTCCGCCAGAATATTCCTGCCTTCCCAGTTGTGGGGGGTTTTCTGAATGGCTTCCTCCATACGCTGGATCGCGTCCTGAAGCCTGCCGGACTGAATATCCACAAGACCCAAAGCATTAATGGAATAAATTTTGTCTCTGAAGATCTTCCTCTCCATTGTTTTTTCAGCGATATCCCGCGCTTCTTCCAACCGGCCGGTTCTGATATAAACACTGACCAGATGAGAACGGAAAATAAGAGCGTGCGGATGCTTCCTTATACTGTCCTGAAGCAATTGAAATGCTTCATCCATTTGACCATGATGAATATACGCGTTGACCAGCGTAATAATAGCAAGCCAACTATCCGGCTTTAATCGCACCGCCTCCAAGGCAGCTTGAACAGCCTGGCCTGATTGTCCGCTATACATGAACGCTTTGGCAAGAAGCATTAAGAAACTCTCATCCCCGGGGAATCTTTGAATATTTGCTTTGATGAAAGCCACGGCCTCATTGAATTGGCCGGACATGATATAAGCGTTGATGAGTGTATAAATGGCAATTTTATCACCGCGATTATCCCTGACCGTTTCTTCAACGATCGGCACGGCCTCCTTGGCACGTCCCGCCTGGATCAGCGCGTTGGCGAGGCTGTCTCTAACATAGTGGTTATGTTGAAGTTTTTCTAGGCCCATCGCCTCTTCAGCGACTTGGACGGCCTCCCCCACGCGCCCGACTTCCAAAAGGTTATTAACAAGGCTGGTTATGATACCATCACTGTCTCTAAATTTTCTTTTGGCTCGATAGGCTGTTTCAATGGCCTCCAAAGTCTTGCCGGTTTCCGTCAACACAAGAATGACCGCCTGCCATGACAAGCGGTCCTCTGGAAACTTGGTCAAAACCTTTTCAGCAAAAATCAGCGCTTGAAGCCCATCGTTTTGCTTAAGCAAAGCCCGGATACGCTCAAATAAATCACGCGGGAATTCTTTAATCTTCCCCGCCATCGCCATATCCGCGGCATAAGTCATGACCTTGTCATACACCTTTAATGTACTAAGCATGGCGACCCAGTTGCCCGAGGCTGTGTTATAAAGCTCGTACATTGGTTTTAGTTTCTCAAAATCGGGAAGCTGGTTCTGGTTTTGGATTAGTCTTTGTTCTCTCGAGGTCAATCCAGCAGAAGTCTTTGCCGAAGCAACCATCGCGGCGTCGGATGCTGGTAAAGCCGTGTCCACTATCCCCCGCGTAGCTTTGACAGCGGATCGCTCAAAGCCAGAGGTTTCATTTTCCCCATAGTGACTAACTTCTTCAGGACGTTTTCCAATTATCTTAAATAACCCACGGACATCTTGCGGCTCATAAAATAATCTCTGATATGTACGGATAAGGAATGGGCTCTTCATCGTTTGATTGATGTGGGCTTCTATTTGGGGAACTTTAGGAGAATTCGTCCGTTTTAAATAGGCCAGATAAGCGTCAGGAGCCACGGAAATGGCAAACGCGTCTGAGGCAACTTCGGATCCTTCCAGGAAATCTTCCCCTTCCAGTCGGGATTGCTGTTTGGCCGGTTCACGGCCTAAACGTTCCAGGAAAGGATTGACCCTGATCTGGGCTTCATTGATGATTTGAGTCTCGGTGGCTTTGATGTCATTAAAAACATTTGTCTTGTTTAACGCGCCGAACTTCCCGGAAAACAGTTGTTCGATCGCGTTGAAATATTCATCCTGAATTTCTTCCAAATCTTTAATCCATTTCAAATTTAACAATTTAAGATACGCAGCCTCCACTCGATCCAATATCTTGTCTTCATCGAACCCCACCATCACCTCATCTTCCAAGAATGTAATATTAAAGGTGGATAATTCCGATTCCATGGCCGCGGTGATGATTTCCTCTCTGTTCACGTCCCGGACGCGCTCTGAAAGCGCCTGCCTCGTTTGTTCTACAGAGGCTTTCAGAGCGTCCACTCTTGCCTCCATTTGATGAATTTGAGCCTTGATACTAGACTCAAAAAGAATATAGGCTTCCCTATCGACCATATCGGATAATTTTGTCAACATACTTTTCATGCTTAATAATTTGGCATCAACGATCTCTTTACGAAGGATGGACTGATAGGCATAAAAAGCGGATAAAACCGCCTTTAAACGAAATCTTCTTTCATAATCTAATATCTTCTCGCGATCGATTTTGACATCCTGAAATCCGATGGCCCACTGTTGCGCCAGGGCGAAAAGTTTGTGCTGATCACCCCGATCCTCAATCGCCAACAGATACAATCGGTTGGCATCATCCTCAGTCAGATCCCAATCGAGCGCCAAATCGTCAAAGGATGTAAAGCCCTGATCGGCAAAAGTCTGTCGCTGCAGCGCCGCGGCCAACCTGTGACGCTGTTCTTCCTGAAAGTTATATCCTTTTTTGATAAATGAAATTTCAGCAGCCTCCTGCCATTCACTCAGTTCTTGAATTTCTTTATCAAGGGAGCCATTAATAACAATATACCATTGACCTTCATGCGGAAAATAATACCCCCCGTTACGTCCCATTATATCTTCGCTTACAACGACGACCTTGGCTCCGACACCATATTGGTCATCCCTGCCAACTAACCTGGCTTGCTCTATAAACCATGCCTCTTGTTGTTGAAGATCATTTATCGTATGGCCATGTCTTCTTGCGCCTGCCATCTTTGAACGACCCCGACCATCACGGGTTAAATCACCCGTTTTTTCGGGAAGGGCGGATTGCAAATAGATAAGATCCTGAACCTGCCCATGATCCACGGCTTCAATGCCGGAACGGACGATAAAACGGTTTTTGGTGTGCAGCTGATCAGTAGGCACAGTCATGGCGTGATCAAGGGACATTTTGCCAACAAAAGTCATCCCTCCGGAAAAATACTTTCTAGGCACAATGTCCTGTGTCACGGGATCATATTCTTCCTTGATGTAATCATAAACACCTTTTTTAAACGCCTCCAAATACTGTTGATAGATTTTATCTTTGACTTGCTGATCGGTCAGATCAATACCATCAACTTTATTCTTCCCAACATAAACCTTATTTAAAATGCTCTCTTGAAGATTTCGCTTATACCAGGTCGCGAGGATCAAAGAATGATAAATCTGCCGTAATTGGGCGAAATTTTGGCCTTGATTCACCTCTTTTTCAAGTTCGGGGATGATCAGTTCACGCAGAATTTGGGATGTGACGGCGTTTTCTACATCTCTCCCCATCCCTCGTCGCCCATCGTTCCCACCAAGGGCGGCTCGGGACTGCGCATTGAACGCATTCGCGTTCAATGCTTCGTAATCTTCCTCCAACATCACCTTCAAATGACTCTCCACCACAAACGCCGTGTCGCCGTTTTCAAAAACACTGGCTTTTTCTGGGACGATCCAAACTTTATTAAACGTATTAACCGGAATTTCCATAGGGCCGTAGAGCGTTTTGAGCTTGTGGTACACCTTTTCCCAAAAGGCCCGGCCCAGATCATCTTCCGGATAAATCAAAGAGGCGGCCACTTGTTTAAGAAGATAATCCTGTGCCAGAAGATCCCGGCCCATTTCGGTAATGCCAAACTGATTGGGAATGATCTTTTCCTGTTCATACGGAGAAAGGTTCACCCAGAGATCATCTTCAGGGACGGTTAAAGACGTTAAAAAGTATTTGATAAGTCTGGTGGATTCATCGCGAAGCTTTTCATCCCGCAAACCAGAATCTCCCGTGTCCACGATGAAATCAAACTGAAATGGGTTGTTGGGATTGATTTTGATCCCTTTGATAACGGTGGGCTGGAAAGCGGGACTTAAAGTCACCAGCGATCCGGATGGCGGCAGTCCTAAAGTTGAAATCGCAGAAACCGGCTCTAATAGGCCTTGCGCGCCGGCCTGCCGCAGCGGCAATGGCCCTATGACAGTGACGCTAAAAAACATGAGCGCGCCAACCACTCCACGTTTAAAAATCTTTGTATTCTGATATTTAAAGATATACATCCTTTAACCCCATTGAACCCATGATGAAATATTCTGAAATTACCCAGTTGGAATCGAAAAATCCCTTCGAGATTTTTCCTGGATACCCTTTAGGCGGCCCCAGATTACCTTATTGATTAATTAGAAAAAATTAGCGCGTCAGATAGGACATTTGAATCGGACAGCGATTATTGACCGCATGTCCCCGTGGCAGGATAATTAATGTCATACTTTGATATAAAGATATCATATGAATATTAATATTACAATAAATGGAATTATTATAAGAAATGATTAAAAAATGGCGGACTTTAACAAAAGTTTATACCCAAACGCCATAGTTTACGAAATCACAATAATATAATCCGGAGCGTTTGGGTATTATACTGCCTTCTTCTTATTCGCGATTCTTAAGGAGAGGCAGTATAAATGGTTTTTTCCGTTTTTGGATCAAAAAAATGGACCTTGCTCATGTCAAATACAAGATCCATATCTTTATTGACCTCGGGACGGTCGTGGGCTCCGACACGGGCGATAAGCGGATTTTTGCCGGTATTCAAATGCAGGTAGACTTCCGAGCCCATAGGCTCAACCACCTCGCAGGTGGCCCGGATCGTTTCCTCGGGAGATGATGTTGACACAAAAAGTTTATCGTAAATATCTTCAGCGCGTATGCCGAAAGTGACTTCTTTCCCCTCATACGGTTCAATGGCCTTATACATTTGCGCGACTAATTTAACTTTAAATTTTCCTTCATCAAAATAGTAGTTACGTTCCTTCTTGATGATACGCCCGTTCATCAAACTGATCGGTGGTGTCCCAATAAAACTGGCCACAAACTTGTTGGTAGGTTTGTCATAGATCGTCATCGGATCCGCGCACTGTTGCACCTTCCCGTCTTTCATCACGGCAATACGATCACCCAATGTCAACGCTTCCGTTTGATCATGCGTGACATAAATAAATGTGGTCTGTAGCCGCAACCGTAATTTATGGATTTCTCTGCGCATCTGGACACGAAGTTTGGCGTCCAGATTACTCAAAGGTTCATCAAATAGAAACGCCATGGGTTTTCGCACAATGGCCCGCCCCAACGCGACACGCTGACGCTCTCCTCCGGAAAGATTTCTGGGACGCCTGGTGAGCAATTTGGTGATACCCAATATTTCGGCGGCCTCATGAACACGCCGATCAATTTCATTTTTAGGATATCTCCTCAACTTTAAACCAAAAGACATATTTTCCTGAACAGTCATATGAGGATAAAGGGCGTAGTTCTGAAAGACCATGGCGATATCACGATCCTTGGCGGGGATATTGTTCACCAAACGGTCCGCAATCCATATTTTTCCATCGCTAATCTCTTCCAGACCGGCGATCATGCGTAGCGTGGTCGATTTACCGCAGCCGGAAGGCCCAACGAGAACCATAAATTCCTTGTTCTCGATACCCATATTAACATCATCGACCGCTTTGACGCCGCTCTTGTAAATTTTGGATACGTTGCGCAGACTGATTTGTGCCATTTTTTAAAAGACCTTACCTTGATTCCTGCGTTTGGGTATGCTTATGGTTCAATTAAGTCCCCTATTCTATAGAAGATTGTTCGAAAGCGCAACGAATTTATTGCCCATTCACCGCCGGATGCGTATAATCCATCAGTTTTCCTATCATGTCCTTCAAATTTTTTCGTTCCACGATCATATCAATTAATCCATGCGCCAAAAGAAATTCGGATTTCTGGAAACCCTCAGGAAGTTTTTGACGGATGGTTTGTTCAATAACACGCGGCCCCGTAAAGCCAATTAACGCTTTTGGTTCAGCCATAATCACATCCCCGATCCCGGCGAAAGACGCCATAATCCCTGCCATCGTTGGGTTTGTCAAAACGGATATATGGAGCAACCCTGCCTCACCATGTCTCGCCAAAGCCGCGCACGTCTTAGCCATTTGCATTAATGAAAAAACGCCCTCATACATCCTAGCCCCTCCACCAGAGCCAGACACGATCACAACCGGAAACTTATTTTCCGTAGCATATTCAACGGTTCTGGTGATCTTCTCTCCAACAACCGATCCCATGGAACCCATGATAAAACGCGAATCGGTTACAGCCACAGCCACATTTTGCCCATGGATCTTTCCATAACCTGTAATCACCGCGTCATTTAACCCTGTGCTTTTTTGGTCGGCCTTTAATTTCTCTATATATGTCTTAGGGCCTTTAAATCCGAGCGGGTCAGCGGATACTAATTGTGGATCCGTTTCCACAAATGTTCCCTTGTCGATCAAAGAATCAATGCGTTCCTTAGCTGTAAGAACAAAATGATAACCGCATTTAATACAAACATTAAGGTTATTGCGCAACTCTTTCGTATAAGTTACGGCGCCGCAGTCAGCGCATTTTGTCCATAGACCTTCTGGAATGTCTTTTTTCTTGATACTAAGAAGTGTGTATTTCTTTCTTCCGAATAGAACCATGATTGGAGTTTTAGTCCATTTTATAGACCGTTAGACCGGACAGGACTTTGGGGTAAAAGTAAGTTGTTTTAGGAGGCATTTTTTCACCGTTTAAGGCGATCGCTTTTAACTGGGAAATTTTAACAGGATTCATTATAAAACCAGCGTCTGCTTCCTGATTATCCACCATATTAATAACCTGTAAAAAATCTTTAGTA
>Ga0247727_10006710_pt1 | contig 22457 bp, 28 predicted proteins | sample WisWelCaveWW1625_FD_202498 | JGI IMG/M metagenome (GOLD analysis project Ga0247727, IMG submission 202498) | Biofilm microbial communities from Wishing Well Cave, Virginia, United States - WW16-25 | ecosystem: Environmental > Aquatic > Deep subsurface > Groundwater > Cave microbial mat | place...
CTGCCCCGAGGAGAACGCCTTCCCCGAGGTGCGCGGCCTGAAGGGGCCGTTCACCTGCCTCGACTCGGCGCGCTACGGCATCGCCTGGGGCGCGCTCGGCGCCGCCGAGGACTGCTGGCACCGCGCACGGCAATACGTGCTCGACCGCAAGCAGTTCGGCCGGCCGCTGGCGGCGAACCAGTTGATCCAGAAAAAACTCGCCGACATGCAGACCGAAATCACGCTTGGCCTGCAGGGCTGCCTGCGCCTTGGGCGCATGAAAGACGAGGGCAGCGCCTCGGTCGAGATTACCTCGATCATGAAGCGCAACTCCTGCGGCAAGTCGCTCGACATCGCTCGCCTGGCACGCGACATGATGGGCGGCAACGGCATTTCGGATGAATTCGGCGTCGCGCGCCACCTCGTCAATCTGGAAGTCGTCAATACCTACGAAGGCACCCACGACATCCACGCGCTCATCCTCGGCCGCGCGATGACCGGGATCCAGGCGTTCAGCTAAGCGAACGGACAACGATGGACATTGACCGGTATTCGATCCCGCAGCTTGTGGCCGATCTAAAGCAGGTATGCGGGAAATTCGACGATGAGCGCGGTATTCTCAGCGGCATTCGCCCGCTCGCGCGCCGTGCGGCCCTCGCCAAGGCAACCTGGCTCGAGGATCGCATGTACCACGCCGACGCCGCTCAGGGTTTTGGGGTCTATCTGCTGCACGAGGAGCCCGACCACACGCTGGCCATTTTGGCGTTGAGCTGGTTGCCGGGTCGCGGCACCCCGCCGCACGACCATGGCACCTGGGCCGTGGTTGCAGGAGTGGACGGGCCGGAGAAGAACGAGTTTTTCGAGCGGGCGGATGACCGGCGCCGCCCGGGTCACGCCGCGCTCAAGAAGGTAGGCGAGAAACTGTGCGGTGGAGGCGATGTCCTGGCGATGCCCCGAGGCATGATCCATAGCGTCTGGAACGAAACGGACGCGGTCACCGTTTCTCTCCACATCTACGGCAAGCACATCAATCACACGGGTCGCTCGCAATTTGATCTGCGACAGCAAACGGAAACGCCGTACATCGTGAAGGTGGAGGACTGATCAAGCTGCCTTTATCGTTTCGCAGGGCCGTCCGCTATCCCTGCGTATGATGCCCCTGCACATTGAAACACCGCTGTTCGAGTCCCGCGCGCTGAGCGGCTACGCAGGCCGCTCTGTCTGGCTCAAGCTCGAAGCAATGCAGCCGCCCGGTTCATTCAAGATTCGTGGTGTCGGCCTGGCCTGCCAGGAGTACCTACGCCGTGGCGCCACGCGGTTCATTTCATCCTCCGGTGGAAACGCCGGTATCGCCGCGGCCTACGCCGGGCGCCAGCTGCGCGTGCCAGTGGTCGTTGTGGTTCCTGAAACGACGACTGAAAGAGCCAAAGCACTGATTTGGCAGGAAAGCGCCGAAGTCATTGTCCACGGCTCTTCGTGGCAAGAGGCGAATGCACTGGCGCTGTCCATGGTCAAGGAATCTGACGCATTTCTGCACCCGTTCGACGACCCGCTGCTCTGGCAGGGACATGCCACCATGGTTGACGAAGTCGTGCGATCAGCTGTGAAGCCAGACGCCGTCGTTCTTTCGGTAGGCGGCGGCGGCCTGCTATGCGGTGTCGTCGAGGGGCTGCGCCGCAATGGCTGGATCGACGTCCCCGTGATAGCCGTTGAAACACAAGGAGCCGACTCATTCGCCCGCTCCGTCGCGGCAGGCCGCCGAGTCGAATTGGCCGCTATTACCAGCCTGGCGACTTCACTGGGTGCCAGGCAAGTATGCGAGCAAGCGTTCAGATGGCCGGGAAAGCATCCCATACGCAGTGTTGTGGTCTCCGATCGGGCTGCGGTGTTGGCATGCGAGAGATTCCTTGCCGATCATCGAGTGGTGGTGGAGCCGGCTTGTGGCGCCTCTCTTGCCGTCGTCTACGACAGGGCGGCGGAGCTTGAACAGTTAGCAACGATACTGGTGATCGTCTGCGGTGGAGTTAGCGCGACCGTCGAACAGTTGCGGCAATGGTCAAAGCGATATGCATGAACTGCCGCTACGGCGCACCGACATCGTCTCGGGTTTGCTGACATTTTCGGTGGGCGGGGTGATGAGGTCGGGTTTGACGATATGCGCCGGCGACGTAGAATGCGGCCATGTTCGGCCCGTCGAAACGAAGCTGTTCATTGGAGCAACGACATGACCCTTTGCCCGATTGCGATCGTCGCAGGATGCAAGAAATGTCCGGCGTTCAAAGTCTGCCCGCTGAAAGGCGTCATCGGCGATTACAAGCCTGACGATGGCTCGGCCAAGCCGCAGGCCGCGGACGGTTCCGGGAAACCCAAGTAGCAGCATGCTGCGCGCGGCTGCCCTTGTGCTCGCGCTGGCGGCCGCCGCGCCCGCCCTCGCGCAGCAGAACCTGCCCGCCAACGGCCTGTTCCTCGTCGCCAAGCCGGGGCTCACCGATCCGAATTTCGCGCGCACCGTCGTGCTGGTCACCCAGACCGAGGACGCGAGCACCGTGGGCGTGATCATCAACCGGCCGAGTACGCTCAGGCTGTCGCAATTCCTGTCGCGCGAGTTTACGACCCAGCACTACCGTGACCCGATCTACTTCGGCGGACCTGTGATGCGGCATGCCCTTGTCGCGCTGTTTCGCTCCGACGTAGTGCCGGAAAACATAGCGTATCACGTGCTGAAGGGCGTCTACCTGACGAGAGACCCAGAAAACATCGAGAAATTGCTGGCCAACCCGAAGGCGCGCTACCGGCTGTATGCCGGAATCTCCGGCTGGGCGCCGCGCCAGCTGCAGAGCGAGTTCATGCGCGACGGCTGGTACGTGCTGCCCGCCGATGAAGCAACCGTGTTCCGGGAAAAACCCGAGGGCATGTGGGAAGAATTGCTGGAGCGCGCGTTGCGCCTCGGGCCCCGGGTCAGCAGGTGACGCGCTACAATTGTTCGCGCATGACCGTCGCCGCCGCCCGCCTGTTGCTTGCCTTGGTCGTCCTGGTCGCGGCGGCTAGCTCCGTGCGGGCGCAGGAGGACGAGGCGCTGTTCCTGATCGCACATCCCGCGTTCCGCGACCTCGACTACCGCCAGACCGTGCTGCTCGCCGCGCCCGGCCCGAACGGCGGCCACATCGGCGTGATCCTCAACCGCCCGACCCGGCGCCTACTCAGCAGCCTGTTCCCCGAGCACGAGCCTTCGCGGAAAGTGATCGAGCCGGTGTACTACGGCGGACCGTTCTCGCGCGGCGCGCTGGTGGCGATCGTCAGGACCGACGCGGCGCCCGGCGCCGGCTCGGTCCAGCTGATGAAGAATCTCTACATGGCGTTCCGCGTCAGCACCATCGACCAGGTCATCGAATCCAGGCCGAACGAAGCGCGCTACTACGTCGGCTACGTCGGCTGGCGTCCGGGCGAGCTGAAAGGCGAGATCGAGCGCGGGCTGTGGTCGGTGCTGAACGCCGACACCGAAGTGGTCTTCCGCAAGGACATGGAAGGGCTCTGGGAAGAACTGCTGCAGCAGAGCCGGCGCATCCGCGCGGAGGCTGATCTGCCTTACGCCGCCGCGATCGTCGGTGGCGGCAGCGTCAAGCCGCTGCCTTAGCCGGCGCCTTCTCGAACGTCATTTTCGACCCGCGGTAGTCCACGCGGATCGTGTCCTTGGGCGCGAAAAGCCCTTCCAGGATCGCCTTCGCCAGCGGGTTCTCGATGCCGGACTGGATCGCCCGTTTCAGCGGCCGCGCCCCGTAGACCGGGTCGAAGCCGGCCCTCGCCAGCTCGGCCAGCGCGCCCTCGGCGACCTCGAGGCCGTAATCCATCTTCGCCAGGCGCGCCGCCAGGAGCTTCAGCTGGATGCGCGCGATCGAGCGGATGTTCTCGTCGGCAAGACCGTGGAACACCACCAGCTCGTCGATGCGGTTGACGAACTCGGGCCGGAAGTGCGTCTTCACCTCGGCCATGACGGCGAGCTTTATCACCCCATAGTCGCTGCCGGACATGGTCTGGATCATGTGCGAGCCGAGGTTCGAGGTCATCACGATCGCCGTGTTCTTGAAATCCACGGTGCGGCCCTGCCCGTCGGTCATGCGGCCTTCGTCCAGCACTTGCAGCAGCGCGTTGAACACCTCCGGGTGCGCCTTCTCGACTTCGTCGAAGAGGATCACGGCATACGGCTTCCTGCGCACCAGTTCGGTGAGCTGGCCGCCCTCGTCGTAGCCGACGTAGCCCGGCGGCGCGCCGATCAGGCGCGCGACCGAATGCTTCTCCATGTACTCGGACATGTCGATGCGGATCAGCTGATCGTCGGAATCGAACAGGAATCCGGCCAGCGCCTTGCACAGCTCGGTCTTGCCGACTCCTGTCGGTCCCAAAAATAAAAAACTTCCATAAGGCCGATTCGGATCGGACAGCCCTGAGCGTGAGCGCCGGATGGCGTCCGACACCAGCCGCACGGCCTCGTCCTGGCCGACCACGCGCTCGCGCAGGCAGTCTTCCATCCTGAGCAGTTTCTCCCGCTCGCCTTGCATCATCTTGGACACCGGGATGCCGGTCGCGCGCGACACCACCTCGGCGATCTCTTCCGCGCCCACCTGGGTGCGGACGAGTTTCGCCTTGAGCGCTTTGTCCTGATTCTTCAGTTGCGATTCAAGAGCCGGAATTTTTCCGTACTGAATCTCGGACATTTTCTGCCAGTCGCCCTTGCGCCTGGCCTCGTCCATCTGCAGGCGCAACTTTTCCAGCTCTTCCTTGACGTGCTGGCTGCCGGCGACCTGCGCCTTCTCCGCCTTCCAGATCTCTTCGAGATCGGAATACTCCTTTTCCAGTTTTCCTATTTCATCCTCGATTAAGGAAAACCGCTTGCGAGAGGATTCGTCCTTTTCCTTCCTGACCGCTTCCCTTTCAATTCTTAACTGAATTAAACGGCGTTCAAGGCGGTCCATCGCCTCGGGCTTGGAGTCGATCTCCATCTTGATGCGCGCCGCCGCCTCGTCGATCAGGTCGATCGCCTTGTCGGGCAGGAAGCGGTCGGTGATGTAGCGCTGCGACAGCTCGGCTGCGGCGACGATCGCCGGGTCGGTGATCTCGACGCCGTGGTGCACTTCGTAGCGCTCCTGGAGGCCGCGCAGGATGGCGATGGTCGCCTCCACCGTCGGCTCGCCGACCAGCACCTTCTGGAAGCGGCGCTCCAGCGCCGCGTCCTTTTCCACGTATTTGCGGTATTCGTCCAGCGTGGTGGCGCCGATGCAATGCAGTTCGCCACGCGCGAGCGCGGGCTTGAGCATGTTGCCGGCGTCGATCGCGCCCTCGGCCTTGCCCGCGCCGACCATGCTGTGCAACTCGTCGATGAAGACGATGCTGCTGCCTTCGTCCTGCGCCAGCTCATTCAGCACCGACTTGAGCCGCTCCTCGAATTCGCCGCGGTATTTGGCGCCGGCCAGCAGCGACGCCATATCGAGCGCCAGAACCCGCTTCCCCTTCAGGCTCTCGGGCACTTCGCCGTTGACGATGCGCTGCGCGAGGCCCTCGACGATCGCGGTCTTGCCCACGCCGGGCTCGCCGATCAGCACCGGATTGTTCTTGGTGCGCCGCTGCAGGATCTGGATGCAGCGCCGGATCTCGTCGTCGCGCCCGATCACCGGGTCGAGCTTGCCCTGGCGGGCCCGCTCGGTGAGGTCCAGGGTGTACTTCTTCAGGGCTTGCCGCTGGCCTTCATCCGCCTGCGAGGAAACGCTGGCCCCTCCCCTGACCTGCTCGATCGCTTTCTCGAGATTCTTCCTTTCGATTCCATGTTGCTTGAAAAGCCTGCCGACGTCCCCTTTGTCCCCCGTGCAGGCGAGCAGAAACAGTTCCGAGGCAATGTACTGGTCGCCGCGCTGCTGCGCTTCCTTGTCCGCGACGTTGAGCAGATTGCCCAGTTCGCGCGACAGGTGCACCTCGCCCGGCGTGCCCTGCACTGTGGGGAGGTTTTTCAAGGATTGCAGAAGGTTTTGTTTCAGGAAATGGACATTTCCACCTGCCTTGCCGACGAGTCCCGCCACCCCCCCATCCTCCTGGTTGAGGAGCGCGAGCAGCAGGTGCTGGGGCGCGATCTGCTGGTGGTCGCGGGCGAGGGCCAGGCTTTGGGCCTCTGCGAAGGCTTCCTGCAGTTTGGTGGTGAATTTGTCGTAGCGCATCTCTCTGATCCAAAAAAGAATTACCGGACTCCAGATGGGGGCATGCGTGCCGTATTCAAGGCGTCCGTATAGTCTGCGCCATGCCGGCTCATCCTCAAAAATCGCTTGCCGACTACCGGGCGCTCGCCGAAGACTACGACCGCCGCACCCGCCTCATCGACGCGGTGCGCCTCGAGGCAATCGCCGCGCTCGAGTTGCGGCCCGGGGACTGCGTCCTCGACGTCGGCTGCGGTACCGGATTCTCCTTCTCGCCCATTCTCGATCGTATCGGGCAGACGGGCAGGCTTTGCGCTTTCGATCCCTCGCCCGAACTTCTCGATCAAGCCCGCGCGCGGGTCGCGAGCGCAGATTGGAAGAATGTCAGTCTCATCGAGTCTGAAGCGGAAAAGTTACGCATTGCCGAAGCAAAACCGACCGCGCTCCTGTTCAGCTATACCCACGACGTGCTGCAATCGGAGGCCGCGCTCGACAACCTGCTCGGGCAGGCCGCGCCGGGCGCGCGCATCGCGCTCTGCGGCAGCGTGCTGTGGCCCGCCTGGGCCTGGCCGGTGAACGCCTGGCTGCGCGCGCGGCACCGGCACTACATCACCAACCTGGAGAACTTCGACCGGCCATGGACGAAGATCGCGCCGCGGCTCGAGAGCTTCAGGGTGTCGAGGCGGGGTCCCGGCTGGCGCTACTTGGCGACCGGGCGGCTGTTTTCAGTCCAGCGCTCTGCGGCCTGATCGTCGGTTGTCTTCGCCTCGACCCAGCGGACGCCTTCTGGCGTCTGCTCCTTTTTCCAGAACGGCGCCTGCGTTTTCAGGTAATCCATGATGAACTCGCAGGCCGCAAAGGCATCGCCGCGGTGGCCGCTCGCCACCGCCACCAGCACGATCTGGTCGTTTGGCTTGAGCGCGCCGTGCCGGTGAATTACGGTGCAATCCATCACCTGCCAGCGCGATTTCGCCTCCTCGACGATCTTGCCGATCGCGCGCTCCGTCATGCCCGGGTAGTGCTCGAGCGTCATCGCATTGTCGCGCACCAGGCCGACGAAACTCGCCACCGCACCGATTTTGGGGTTACCGGAAATAGCCTTTACTTCGGCCCCAAGATCAAAGTCTTCGCTTTGAACTGAAATTCTCATCCGCCGGTCACCGGAGGGAAGAACGCGACCTCGTCGCCCGCTTTGATCGCGGCGCCCGCCTGCGCCATGTCCTGATTCACCGCGGTGCGCAGGAGCCTGCCGTCGGCGAGCGCCTCGGCCCAGGCACCGCCGCGCAACCGCAAGTGGGAACGCAGGCCGGCGACGGTGGCGACGCCCGCGGGCAGTTCGATCTCCTCGGCGTCCTTGCCGAGCTTTTCCCTGACCGACGCGAAGTAGAGGACCTTTATTTTCACCAGTACAGCTCCGAATAGGGCAGCAAGCGGACGCGATCCCCCTTGCGGATCACGCCACCCTCCGGGTTATCTACCAACCCGTCGGCCCAGGCCGTCGAGGTCAACACCGCCGAGTCCTGCGTCGGATACAGATCGAGCCCGCCCTGCGCGTTCCATTTTACGCGCAGGAATTCGCGCCGCGCATCGGGCTCCGGCCAGTCGAAGTCGGCGCGGGCATCGATGGCGCGAGGCGCAACGTCGACTTGCCCTTGGGTTTTCAGCAGGAACGGACGGACAAAGATGAGAAAAGTCACAAAGCTGGAAACAGGATTTCCCGGAAGGCCGATAAAATATGAATCCTTGATTTTTCCAAAAGCCAGAGGCCGCCCGGGTTTCATCGCGATCCGCCACATCAGCAGCGAACCCTCGGCTTCGACCGCCGGCTTGACGTGGTCCTCGTCGCCCACCGACACGCCACCCGAGGTGACGATGAGGTCGTTCTCCGCACAGGCTTTTCGCAGGACCTCCCGCGTCTTATCGAGCCTGTCCGGCACGATGCCGTAGTCGCGCACCACGCAGCCGAACGCATTCGCCAGGCCGTTGAGCGTGAAGCGGTTGGAGTTGTAGATGCGGCCCGGCAACAGCGGTTCGCCAGGCATCACCAGTTCGTCGCCGGTGAAGAACAGGCCGAGCCGCATTTTGCGGAACAACGGCAGCGTCTTGATGCCGACCGATGCCGCCAGCCCGGTGTCCTGCGGCAGCAGGCGCTTGCCGGCGGCAAGCACCAGGCCGCCCTTGCGGATATCGCTGGCGGTCAGTCGAATCCACTCGCCTTGCTTTGGGGATTTTTTTATAAGAACAAAATCGCCGGAAACGGCACAATTCTCCTGCATCACGACCGCATCTGTCCCGGACGGAACGGGCGCGCCAGTGAAGATCCGCGCCGCCGTGCCCGGCTCGAGTGCTTTTCCTACCGAGCCTGCGGGAATGCGCTGGGAAATTCTCAATTTTTCATTCAAAGAAGAAACATCTGAAAGGCGTATGGCGTAACCGTCCATGGCGCTGTTGTCCATCGGCGGCACGTCCATGGTGGAGGTCTGCGCCTGCGCGAGCACGCGCCCTGCGGCTGCCATGGTCGGCACCTGCTCGATGCCGGCGACCGGTCTCGCCTCGGTCAATAGCTGCGCGAGCGCCTCGTCTACGGAGAGCAGTCCCTTGTTCATGCGAGTTGCTGGTGCTGGACGATGAAGGATGCGATCGCTGCATGGTCGTTCAGGTCGAACAGCGGCAAGCGAGTTTCCACTTTCGCATCGCTCGCGACGGCGACGATGTGCGGGTCGTTCGGATGCAGCAGCCCCTCGCCCGTTCCGGCGCGCCAGACCTCCAGCTTTGGGATCGGCGCGAATTTGAAGCCTTCCACGATCAGCAGATCGCAGGGCGACAGCTGTCTGACCTGGTCATCGAACGAGGGCTCCTTCGCGCCGCGCAATTCGTGCATCAGCACCCAGCGCCGCGACGAGGTCACCAGCACCTCGGACGCGCCGGCGTGGCGGTGGCGGTACGAATCCTTCCCCGGCACGTCGACGTCGAAGGAATGGTGAGCGTGCTTCAGCAGCGATACGCGAATCCCGCGCTTCACGAAGAGCGGCATGAGCTTTTCAATCAGCGTGGTTTTTCCGCTGCCCGACCAGCCAGCAAAACCGAAGGTTTTCATTGACCAGCGAAAGTTTTCAGTCGATCAGGCCGTGGCGCCGCCGCAGGAACTTCCCGCACCAGCGGTACAGCCCAGGCAGTGGTCGCCGAATTGTATCCGGCGCTTCAGCGCTCTGTCGAAATCGAAGTCGAAGATGCTGAGCGGCTTGCCGCCGGCGCCCGTGGCCCGCAGTTCCAGCATCTGGTTGAAATCGCAGTCGTAGATCCGGCCCTGGTGGTCGACGCTGATGAGGCTACGGCACATGACGCCCTCTGCCGCCGCCGGATTGAAGGCCGCCAGCAGTTTTTCCATGTACGCCTCGTACTGCCCGGACTTGTCCAGGTGCAGCCTGAAGCGGTTGATCGGCATGTTCGTGATCGTGTACAGGCCGTTGAACACCAGCCCGAATTTCGCCTTGAGTTCACGCTTGTAATCTGCCTCCAGCCCGGCCTGCGCCGGCGGCAGGTAAGGGCCGACCGGGTTGTAGACGAGGTTGAGCGCGAGGCCGCTGCCCTCGACGCCGTATCCTTCCCTGTTGAGGCGTTGCATCGCCTCCATGCTTTTCTTGAACACGCCCGAGCCGCGCTGCGCATCGGTGAAGTACTCCTGGTAGTACGGCAGCGAGGAAATCACCTCGACCCGGTTGCGCGCGAAGAACCCGGGCAGGTATTCCTTGCTCTCGCCGGTCTGCGGGTTGCCGTCCAGCTGCACCGTCAGGTTGTGCCGCACCATCACATGCTTGCCCAGTGCTACCGCGTTTTCCACGAAACCATCGAAGCCCGGATGCAGCTCGGGCGCCCCGCCGGTGATGTCGAGCTTGGCGATCTGCGGGTGTTGCTCGAGGATCTCCAGGCATTTGGCCACGCCCTCCGGCGACATCTTCTCCCTGCGGGAGGGCGAGGCGTCCACGTGGCAGTGGCGGCAGACCTGGTTGCACAGCTTGGTGATGTTGACCTGCAGCGTGTCCAGCGCGAGCGGCGGCAGGTCGATGCCGCGCCTGCGCAGCTGCTCCTCGAAGTCGTATTTCGAGGGCTGTGGCGCGAGCTTGAGCTGGACGACCGACTTCAAAGGACCAACTTCTTCAGGTGGTTCTGCATCTGCACCGAGTGCACCAGCGTGATGCCCGCCTGCATCACCGCCGCCACGTGCACCGCTTCCATCATCTGCTCGGGATTGGCTCCCCTCTCCAGGCATTGCGTGGTGTAGGCGTCGATGCAGTACGGACATTTCTGGGCGTGCGACACCGCAAGAGCTATAAGCGCTTTCTCGCGCTTCGACAGCGCACCGTCGGTGCCGGTCACATTGCCGTAGTACTTGAAGAAATCGTCGGCGAGGGCCTTCGCGTGCTGGCCGATGTCGCCGAATTTCTTCAGGTCTTCGGATTCGTAGTAGTTGCTCATGGGGATCCTCTAAGGAAGGCGCAATCTACACCAGAACCATCTTGCCGCCGGCGATCGCGAGGACCACCGCCAGCACCTGGCGGATGAGCGGATTGGCGAAGCGCCTGCTGCCATACTCCGCGCCCGCCCAGCCGCCCAGAAGCACCGCCGCCATCAGCCACCATGCATAGTCGGGCGGGAGGGCGGGATTCCTTACAAAGCCGGCCGCAAGCGCGGCCAGGGAATTCACGAGGATGAACGGCGCGGCGACCGCGGAGGTCTGCTTGGTCCCGGCCCAGCCAAACAACAGCAGGAGCGGGCTCAGGAAAATCCCGCCGCCCACCCCGGTCAACCCGGCGAGCACGCCCAGAACGGCACCGATGGCCATCGCGAGCGCTATGGGAATCGGTCGCGCCGGACGCAGTTCCTCGCCGGCCCGGGCGCTCCACCAGAGCTGCCAGCCCGCGTACAGCAGCACCAGCCCGACGAGGACCTTGTAGGCGGTCCCCGGCAGGGTGATCGCCCCGCCCAGGTAGGCCGCCGGTATCGACACCGCCGCGAACGGCCAGAACAGCGGCCAGCGGAAGTGGCCCGCGCGGTAGAACTTGACCGTCGCGATCGCCGACACCAGCACGTTGAGCTGCAGCGCAACGGGGCGCATCTCGACGGGGGCGATGCCGACGATCGCCATGGCTGCGATATACGCCGACGCGCCGCCATGGCCGACCGAGGCATACAGGAACGCGGCCACCAGCATGCCCGAGGCGAGCAGAACGACGAGCGACGGGTCCGCTGCCTGCACCCACGCTATATACCACGGAATATAGCGATGTTAGGGTCGTTTGCCGTGCTGTCGCAGATGCACCGCAAAGCGCCGCAGGTCGGGCGCGATGGCGGCCGACGCCTTGCGCTCCATCGCGCGAAATCGGGTCACCAGGCGTGCGCCGAAAGGCGTCACCTGCGCGCCGCCGCCGCGCCTGCCGCCGATCGCGGTCAAAACGACCGGTTCGCGAAAATCCCCATTCAGCGATTCCACGAGCTGCCAGGCGCGCCGATAGGACATGCCCATCCCGCGCGCGGCGGCCGAGATCGAGCCTGTTTGACCGATGCGCTCGACCAGCTCGGCCTTGCCCGGGCCCATCGCCGCGGCGGTCTTGGCGAGCACGCGCAGCGTCAATCCCTGGTAGCGGGTCATCTCAGTCTGGCACGCGCCTCACGTCGATTTTCCTGAGCCATTTTACGTGGCGTGCGCTGGGCCGTTCGTCGGCAAGCGACACCAGCGCGATTCTGCCCTCGCCGTCGCGCAGCGCTTCGCCATCACGCTCGAATGCAACCAGCACGCCGGCCCCGACCGGGGTATTGAAAAGCTCGCCCCACGAAAACACCGCCAAATAGCCGTCGCTCGCCGTCGCGACGACATAAGTGCGCCTGAGCGCATGCCTGGCATCGCGGCGGATGTCGGCCTCCTCGAGGAGGTCAATCAGTCGCACGCCGGCGTAGCCGCGCATTTCCACCACGCTGCGGCGGCGCCCCAGCGCGCGCAGATCCTCGACCGTCAATGCGAGTTCGCGCTTGACCTCGCCGGCGATTGTCACGCGCGCAGTGACCAGGGACTCCCGTTGCTGCGCCAGCCCCGGTGCCGCGACCAGCGCCAGGAGCAATAGCCATGATTTCATTTGGCGTTAGGGAAGAAAAGCTGCTCGCCCCCGATCTTGTAGTCGGCGATCGCCTTTTGGCCATCAGGCGAGACAATCCACTCGATGAACGTCTGGCCCATCTCCTTCTTGACGTGCGGGTGCTTGGCCGGATGGACGAGGATTACGCCGTACTGGTTGAACAGGCGGCGGTCTCCCTCCACCGAGATCACCAGCTCGCCGCGGTTCTTGAACGACAGCCAGGTGCCCCGGTCGGTGAGCGCATAGGCGTTCATGCCGGACGCGGTATTCAGCGTCGGGCCCATGCCGGAGCCGGTGTCGCGGTACCAGGGCCCCTTGTCCTTCGCGATGTCGATGCCGGCAGCGTTCCAGAGCTCGAGTTCCGCGAAATGCGTGCCGCTCTTGTCCCCCCGCGAGGCGAATGGCGCTTGCGCTGCCTTTACCTTCTGAAACGCCGTGACGATGTCCTTGCCGCCTGCGACTTTCGCCGGATCGGACTTCGGCCCGACCAGCACGAAGTCGTTGTACATGACCTCGAAGCGCTGCACGCCGTAGCCTTCAGCGACGAATCTTTCCTCCAGCGGCTTGGCGTGGACGAACACGACGTCGGCGTCGCCCCGCTTGGCCATGTCGAGCGACTGCCCGGTACCGAGCGCGACCACCCGAACCTGGATCCCGGCCTTCTTCTCGAACAGCGGCAGCAGGTGCTTGAAAAGACCCGACTGCTCGGTCGACGTCGTGGAAGCCACCGTAATGAAGCGTTGCTGCGCTGCAACCGGAAAAGCAAGGCACAGGGAAAGCGTCAAGAGGATTCTCATCAAGTCCACGGGAGTTCTCCTTTGATGAATGCCGCCGCTTCGGCGGAGGCGGGTTGCCTGAAAAACGTATCTACCGGAGCGCGCTCGACCAGGCGCCCCTGGTGGATGAACAGCACCTCGTCGCCGAGGCGCCGCGCCTGGCCGAGGTTGTGCGTCGACATGACGATCTTGGTGCCTGACGCATCGAAGGCCTTGATCACGTTCTCGATCTCGCGCGTGGCGCCCGGATCCAGATTCGCTGTCGGCTCATCGAGGAACAGAACCTCGGGATGCAGCGCCCAGGCGCGCGCCAGCGCGAGGCGTTGCTGCTCGCCGCCGGAAAGCACGCGCGCCGGCCGATGCGCCACTTCCGCCAAGCCCACCTCGCGCAGCGCATCCATCGCCTGCCGCCCGCGCTCCGCGGCCGGAATACGCGCGAGCTCCAGCGCGTAGAGGATGTTGGCAAGCGCCGAACGGCGCAGCATTATGGGCCGCTGGAACACCATTGCCTGGCCGCGCCGCAACCGCTCCGCACCCTGCCCGCGCCATGCGACGACCCCCGAGGTCGGTTGGAGCAGGCCGTGCATCAGGCGCATCAGGACACTCTTGCCGGCGCCGTTGGCGCCCAGGATGATCGTGGTCGGGCCCGCTGCGACCTCGGCCGAGACACCCTCGATGATGCTGCGCCCGCCCGCAGCGAAGCCGGCGTCGCGCAGCGTAAGCGGCAGGATGCTCCCGGAGGCCGCCATCAGCCGTAGCGCCGCTGCGCGGCTTCCTTGATGAGGTGGGCCGCCGCGTTCAGCGCGATCACCAGCGCGATCAGCACCAAGCCGAGCGACAAGGCGAGCGGCAGGTCGCCCTTCGAGGTTTCGAGCGCGATGGTCGTCGTCATCACGCGGGTGACGCCGTCGATGTTGCCGCCGACGATGATCACCGCGCCCACCTCGGCAAGCGCCCGGCCCAGCCCCGCCAGCACCGCGGTCACCAGCGAAAAACGAATGTCCCAGACCAGGGTCAGTGCTGCGTGCAGGCCGTGTGCTCCCAACGAACGCAGCTGCTCCTCGTACTCGACCCAGGCGTCTTCCACCGACTGGCGGCAAAGCGCGGCGATGATCGGCAGCACCAGGATGGTCTGCGCGATCACCATTGCGCGAGGCGTGAACAGCAAACCCAGTTCGCCGAGCGGCCCGGCACGCGACAGCAGCAGGTAGACCAGCAGGCCCACCACGACCGGCGGCAGGCCCATCAGCGCGTTCAGCAGCACGATCAGCACGCGCCGTCCCGGGAAACGCCCGACTGCGATCGCCGCGCCGAGCGGAAGCCCGAGCAGGGTTGCCAGCAGCACGGCCGACAGGCTCACCGCCAGGCTGAGCGCGACGATTTCGCCGAGCGTGGACATTGTTATGTTTTCTTTTGCATATAGATTGATTCAGTATTAATGTATGCGAGCAACAACAAACACCAAAATAGGCATGACTCTACATATAGGCCCGGACATCGATCTGAAGACGCGTTGGCTGGCGGGTGCAGGCCTATCGCCCCGCCACGGCCAGGCGCTGCTCGGCCTGCTCTCGGCGCTGGCGCGGGCCGCCTCGTTGCGCGAAGCCGCGCAGGCGGCGGGTCTTTCCTACCGCCACGCCTGGGGCCTTCTGGGCGCGGGCGCGCGCGCGTTGGGAGCGCAGCTGGCCGACATGCAGCGCGGACGCGGCGCGCGTCTCACGACCTACGGTCGCAAGCTCCTGGAAGCGGATGCGCACGTCAGGACGGTCCTCGACGCGCAGCTGGAGCGGCTGCGCCGCGAGGTGGGCGAAATGCTTGCGACCGCGGCGCCGGGACAGCAGGCGCGCCTGTCGCTGCATGCGAGCCACGACCTGGCTTTGCCATTGCTCGCGCAGCTTTGCGCGCCGCGGCTGCGCCTGGAGATCGCGTTCCGCGGCGCGGACGAGTGTCTGGCGGCGCTGGCGCGGGGAGAATGCGACCTGGCAGGCTTCCACGTCGCCGACGCCCTGCCGCGCGCAGCCGCCGCCGCGGCCGCGCTCGGACGCTGGCTCAATCCGCACAAGCACCAGCTGCTGCAATTCGTGACCCGCGAGCAGGGCATCATCGTGCGCCCCGGCGTGCGCGTGCGCGGGGTGAGCGATCTGGCGCGCCCGGGCCTGCGCTTCCTGAACCGGCCAGCCGGGGCGGGACCGCACGACGACGTGGACCTCGCCGTTGCCGCGGCAGTCGCCGACGGTCGCGCCGAGGCGGGATTCGGGTTGCGCGCGGCCGCGGCGCGCTACGGCCTGGAGTTCGTCCCGCTCGCCACCGAGCGCTATTACCTTGCGCTCCAGCGGCGAACATTTCGCGAAGCGCCATTGCAATTGCTGCTCGCCGCGATGCGCAGCCGGGAGTTCGTCCAGGGGGCGGCGCAGCTTCCGGGCTACGACGCGTCGAGCGCAGGAAGCCGCGAAGGGCTCACTGCCGCGCTTGCCTGGCTGAAGCAACCGCGTGCGCGAAACCGGGCGGCCTGAGCGGTCGGCTTGACAGCGATGCGGTCGTTGGCGCATCCTTCGCGCCTCGCGGGGACCGCAGACTCCCCGTTGCAGTTTCCTCACCCCCAAGACGCCGGTGCGTCCAAGCTCTGCAGGACTCTTAAGGAGAGAGCCATGGACGCACCTGCAATCTCAGCCGCTTCCCTTCGTCAGTCGCTGGCATCCGGCCGCCCGCCGCTCGTCATTGACGTTCGCAAAAACGAACGATTTCGCGAAGCGCCGGACCTGATCAGCGGCGCATTGCGGCGCGACCCTCTGCGCGTCGCCGAGTGGGGCAATAGCCTGCCCAGCGAGGCCGAGGTCGTCGTCTACTGCCTCCACGGGCACGAAGTCAGCCAGGCCGCCGCGCAGGCGCTGGGCGCTCGCTATCTCGAAGGCGGCATCGAGGCCTGGCGCGCAGCCGGTGGCGAGCTGTTCGGCAAACCCAGGGGGGCGAGTTCGCGCTGGGTGACCCGCGAGCGACCGAAAATCGACCGCATCGCCTGCCCGTGGCTGGTGAAACGGTTCATCGATCCGGACGCCGAGTTCCTGTACGTGCCGACCGCGGAGGTGAAGCGGGTGGCGGCGGAACGGGAAGCGGTGCCCTACGACATCCCCGACGTCGAGTTCTCGCACGACGGGGAACTCTGCAGCTTCGACGCCATCATCCGGCGCTTCCGCCTGCATGATCCGGCGCTCGATGAACTTGCCGTCATCGTGCGCGGCGCCGACACCAACCGCCTCGATCTCGCGCCGCAGGCAGCGGGACTAGCGGCCATTTCCCTTGGTTTATCTCTTCGTTACAAAAATGATTATGAAATGCTGGAGCAAGGCATGACCATGTACGACGCGCTGTACGCGTGGTGCAAGAAGGGCAAGGCCGACGTGCACACCTGGAACCCGGAGGCATACCGATGAATCCCTCGATGAACCCAATGATCCTGCCGCTGCCGTTCGACCCCGCGGCGATCCGCGGCCTGTCGGAGCGCCTACTGCGTTTGCACCACGAGAACAACTACGCCGGCGCCGTCAAGCGGCTGGGCGCGATCCGAGTGCAGCTTGCCGCCCTGGACTGGACCAGCACGCCGGTATTCCAGGTTAACGGCCTGAAGCGCGAGGAGCTGATCGCCGCCAACTCGATGGTGCTGCACGAGCTCTATTTCGCGAGCCTTGGTGGCGACGGCTCGCTGAAGACCGCCGGCAAGCCTGCCGGGTTCGGCGTCGGGCTGAAGCGCGACTTCGGCTCGGTCGAGCGCTGGCGCGAGCAATTCACCGCCCTCGCAGCGGCGCTGGGCGGCGGCTCCGGATGGGCCCTGCTGTCCTGGTCCGGCCGCGAGCAGCGCCTGCTCAATCACTGGGCGTCCGACCACGCGCATCTGTTGGCGGGCGCCACGCCGATTCTGGCGCTCGACATGTACGAGCACGCCTATCACCTGGACTTCGGCACCAATGCGAAGGCCTACATCGCCGCGTTCATGGAGAACATCGATTGGGACGGCGTGGCGCTGCGCTACGCCGCGGCAGTTGAGGCGTCGAGCGCCATGCTTGGCGCCAGCGCCGAAGAGCTGCTGCGCTCCGGCAGCATCAAGCGGCTCGACGTGCGGCGCAAGGGAGCTTATGACGCGGCGCCCGACATGATCGAGGGCGCCGTATGGCGCGATCCCGAGCGCGTTGAGGAATGGGCGCGCGAGTACGCGGGTGCCGAGGTGGTGGTGTATTGCGTCTACGGGCACGAGGTAGGGCAGTCCACCGCGGCGCGATTGCGCGATGCCGGCGTCGCGGCGCGCTTCCTGTCGGGCGGCATCGAGGACTGGAAGAAGGCCGGCCGGCCTGTTCTGGCCAAGCCATGAGCGCTGTCAGCCCGCCCGCAGTTTCCTTCGGTGATGCGGTTCGCGTCTGGCTGAAGATCGGCTGCATCGGCTTCGGCGGCCCGGCGGGCCAGATCGCGCTGATGCACCGCATCCTGGTCGACGAGAAGAAATGGGTCGACGAGTCGCGCTACCTGCATGCGCTCAACTTCTGCATGCTGCTGCCGGGCCCGGAGGCGCAGAAGCTCGCCACTTACGTCGGCTGGCTGCTGCACGGCACGCGCGGCGGGCTTGCCGCGGGCATCCTGTTCGTGCTGCCGGGCGCGCTGGTGATGCTGGCCATCAGCCTGCTTTACGTGCTCGGACGCGGCGTCCCGGTCGTCGAAGGGGCGCTGTTCGGCATCAAGGCGGCCGTGCTGGTGATCGTGGTCGAGGCGCTGATCCGCATCGGCCGGCGCTCGCTCAAGACCCGCCTGCTGGTCGGGCTCGCGGGCCTCGCCTTCGTCGGCATCTTCTTTCTGGACCTGCCGTTCCCGTTGATCGTGGCCGCCGCCGCCGCCGCAGGCTTCATTGTTGCTCGATCATCACCCACCCTGCTCGGCCTGAAGGCCGGAGAACAGCATGCCGGCAGACCCGAGCCGGGGCGCTGGCGCCAGGCCGCTGGCGCCTCGGTGGTCGGCCTCGCCCTGTGGTGGGCCCCGGTCGCGCTGGCCGCCGTGCTGCTGGGCGCGAACCACGTGCTCGTCGACATCGGCCTGTTCTTCTCCAAGCTCGCCGTCGTCAGCTTCGGCGGCGCCTACGCGCTGCTTTCCTATATGGCGCAGGAGGCGGTCGAGAGCTATCGCTGGATGACGGCGCCGGAGATGGTGGACGGCCTGGGACTCGCGGAAACGCTGCCCGGTCCGCTCATCAAGGTGACGCAGTTCGTCGGCTTTCTCGGCGCTTTTCGCGCCGCCGAGCCGTTCTCCCCGGTCGCGGCGGGAGTCATCGGCTCGGCGCTGGCCACCTGGGTTACCTTCGTGCCGCCGATGCTGCTGATCTTCGCCGGCGCCCCGTTCATCGAGCAGCTGCGCGCCAATCACCGCCTGTCTGGCGCGCTCGCCGCCATCACCGCCGCGGTGGTCGGCGTCATTCTCAACCTCACCCTCTGGTTCGTGCTGCACGTGCTGTTCGCGCAGGTTGAGGAAATGCGCGCCGGGCCGCTGCGCTGGTACGCATTCGACCCGTGGGCTATTGATCTCAGGGCAGCGGCGCTCGCGCTGGCGGCGGCGCTGCTGTCATTTTGCTTCCATCGCGGCCTGATCGAGATGGTGGCGATCATGGCCACGCTCGGGATCGCAGTACGATTGCTGCTCGGCCCAACCTGACGAGGAAACCCGTGGCAGCTTACGTGATCGCGGAAGTGAACGTCACCGACCCGAAGCTTTACGAAGACTACAAGAAGCTCGTGCCCGCCACGGTGGAGAAGTACGGCGGGCGCTTCGCGGTGCGCGGCGGCGCGGTAGAGTCGAAGGAAGGCGGCTGGGCGCCCGCGCGCTTCGTCATGCTGGAGTTCCCCACGATGGCGCAGGCGCGCAAGTGGTACCACTCGCCCGAGTACGCGCCCGCGCTCGCGATCCGGCTCAAGGCCGCGAACGCGAAACTGATCCTGGTCGAAGGTGTCTAGCCCGGCCGGCAAGGTTTACCTAGCGAGGGCGATTCGCGACTTCGGCGACGGCTTCGTCGCGATTCTTCTCCCGGTCTACCTCACCAGCCTCGGCTTGTCGGCCTTCGAGGTCGGCCTGGTGGCCACGCTGGCGCTGCTCGGTACGGCAATCCTCACGCTCGCCGTGGGACTGCTAGGTGGAGATCGTAATCATCGGTTGCTGCTGCTCGCGGCCTCGGCGCTGATGGCCGCCACCGGGCTCGCTTACGCGGCGGCGAGCGATTACGCGATCCTGCTGGTCGTCGCCTTTGTCGGCACGATCAACCCTTCGGGCGGCAGCACCAGCATCTTTGTGCCGCTCGAGCACACGCTGTTGACCGGCGCGGTCGCGGCGGTGGAGAGAACCCGGGCCTTTGCGCGCTACAGCCTGATCGGCGCCTTCGCCGGCGCCCTTGGTTCGCTGTTCGCGGCCACGCCGGAGTGGCTTGCGCTGTTTGGCATCGGAACGCTCCCGGCGATCAAGCTCATGTTCCTGGCCTACGCCGCTCTCGGTGTTCTTGGCGGTCTTGCATACAGCAGGATTCCCACGGCACCCCGCATGCCGCGGTCGCAATCGCGGCCGGCCCCCGCACTCGGACCGTCGCGCCGCATCGTATACAGGCTGGCCGCACTGTTCAGCATCGATGCGTTCGCTGGCGGATTTGTCGTCCAGTCGATGCTCGCGCTCTGGCTGTTCGAGCGCTTCGACTTGTCGCTGACCGCAGCGAGCCTGTTCTTCTTCTGGACCGGCATCCTGTCGGCGTTCTCCTTCCCGGTAGCCGCCTGGATCGGTTCGCGAATCGGGCTGGTGAATACGATGGTGTTCACCCACATCCCGTCCAGCCTGTGCCTGATTGCCGCCGCCTTCGCGCCATCGCTCGAATGGGCGCTGGGCCTGCTGCTCGTGCGCGCCGCGTTGTCGCAGATGGACGTGCCGACGCGCTCCTCGTACGTGATGGCGGTGGTGACCGAGGCGGAGCGCCCGGCAGCCGCGAGCGTCACCGCTGTTCCACGCAGCCTCGCTTCGGCGGCGAGCCCGGTGCTTGCAGGCGCGCTGTTCGCTGCCGGCTACCAGATCTGGCCGCTGCTGCTGTGCGGTAGCCTGAAAATTTTCTACGACCTGCTGTTGCTGGCGGCGTTTCGCAACATCAGACCGCCGGAAGAGAAAAGCTAGCTGCGCTGGATCACCGCGCAGGCGCTGCGCGCGCCGGCGTTGCCGACCGGCTGGGATTTGTAGTCGTCAGGCTGCACGTGCACGATCAGCCCGCGCCCGACGATGCTCGCGGGTCCCGGAGTGATCGTGATGATGTCGAGCAGTACCGTCGCAACGGCATTGCCGCTGGGGTCCGATTTCAGGTTCGGCATGTCGCCGGCGTGGCGCTCCTGCGACGAAGTATGGCCGTGCGGCTTGCCGTGCGGGTTGAAGTGACCCTTGGCGCTCATGCCGTCGCCAGAACTGCAGTCGCCGGCTTCGTGAACGTGGAAACCGAATTCGCCGCTCGCCTTCAGGCCCGTCACGTTTGCCGTAACCCGAACCTTGTCGCCGATCTGAACGAAACTGACCGTCCCGCGGACATTGCTGCCCTTGGTCGGCTGCAGTGTCGCACTCGCCCTCGGCGCGTCGGATGGAACGGTCTGGCAGCCGGCGAGCAGCGCCGCAGCAGCCGCGCCAAGCAACAAGAGTTTGGCTTTCATGGAGGCCCTCCTCGGGGCCCCAATTTACCTACTTCTTGCCTGAAGTGGAAGCCGCGGACGCCTTGGCTGGCGCTTTGGGATCGACGATGCCCTTGTTCTTCTTGTAGTTGGCGACCGCCTTGTCCTGGGCCCTGGCGTTCAGTTCTCCGTCTTTCGCTTTCGCCGCAGCTGCTTTATCCGCTTCGGCCGCCTTTTCCGCGTCGGTCTTGGCCGGCGGCTTGGGCAACGCGGCGTTGACGCCGGCCAGGGAGCCGATGCCGAGTCCCGCGGCTAGCGCGACGGCGATGGCGATGTTCTTCATGGTTTCTGCCCCCTCTTCAGTGCTGCGTCTGCGGCGCGGCGCCGGACTTCGCGGCCGCCTTGCCGGATTTGACGTCTTCGTACCAGTACTGGTGGTGTTCCTTGGCCCAAGTCTCGTCGGTGACGCCGTCGCGCATGTTGTCGTAGGCGCCTTCCACCCCGATCGTGCCCATGTAGATGTGGCCCAGCCCGGCCGCGACCACCAGCACCGCGGCGATGGCGTGCACCACGCTCGCCTGCTGGAAGGTCGCGCGCAGCTCGAACGCCTCGATATTCGGGAACAGCATGACCACCCCCGAGACGCTCACGATCAGGCACAGCACCACCACGCCGCCCCAGAACCAGGTCTTCTCGCCCGCGTTGAAGCGGCCGGAGGGCAGGTGCTCGCCCTTGAACATCTTCCAGCCGTTGGCCAGCCAGGCGAGGTCGCCCTTCTCCGGCAAGTTGTCCTTGATGTAGATGACGATGAACACCAGCAGGCTCGCGATGAACAGCGGCGCGACGAAGTTGTGCAGGTTTTTCGCCAGCGAGCTGAGCCACGCGAACAGGGTGTAGCCGATCACCGGCAGCAGCACGTGCTTGCCGAACAGGATGATCAGGCCCGAGACGGCCAGCACGCAGAAGCTGATCGCCATCACCCAATGCGCCCAGCGCTCGGCGAGGGTGAAGCGCTCGATCATCCGGCCGCTCGGTTTGTCGTGCAGCTTGATCGGTCCTTGCGCGAAATAAATCGCGCCGATGATCGCCGTCACCAGGACCACCAGCCAGCCGCCATAGAACGTGACCGGGCCGTTCCTGAACTTGCGCCAGGCTTCGCCCGCGGTGGACATCGCGTCCTGGCCGGGGAAGCGGGCCTGTGGCTGGATCAGGACGCCCATTTCGCGACCGGGAAGGCTGGAGTAGTTGGGCTGGCCGGATTTCACGTCGCGCCATACGGGCGCGTTGTTGCCCGGCTGGTCGACGGTGCGCTTTTGCTGATCCTTTACCGGGTCCACCGGTGCGGGCGCCTGCGCAGCGGCAGGCAGCGAAAAAGCCAGCGCCAAGACCAGCCAACCCGTCATGCGGGGAAGGACTCGCATGGGCGTTATTGGTAGATGCGGCGGTCTTCGTGCTGCGCCAGCTGGCGCTGCTTGATCTGCTCTTCCCAGCTCGTGCGGTCGCCCTTGTTCCATTTCGGGCCGCCGGCGAGTGGTGCGTTGTTCCAGGCCGCGGTGTCTCGCCTGACGGTCTGGCCGGCCTGCCGTTCGGGCGAGGTCACCTGCTCGACTTCCATGCAGCCGGCCAGGCAACCGATGGCCGCCGCCACCAGCGTGCGCGTCATGACTTCTTGGCCGGTGCGGCCGGTGCCGCGCCCTTCGGCGGCTGGCCGTAAGCACTGCCCCAGCCCCAGGC